>MDTB01241096.1_pt1 | contig 16664 bp, 10 predicted proteins | sample 811161 | NCBI WGS metagenome assembly MDTB01 (sample SAMN05326650, study PRJNA326480) | marine metagenome | isolation source: seawater | place: Mediterranean Sea | collected 2009
ACTCAAGATGCGAATGTGGGTGTCACTACAATTAATTTTACTGGTTTAAATGTAGATAATGAACTTGTAATAAGTGATGAAGATGTAAATCAGAATCAATTACCAAGAGGAGGTGTTATCGTATCATTAGGTTCAACTTCAGGATTGGGATTTGCACCTCTAGCAGGTGCTAAGATAAGACCTGTGGTGAGTTCTGGGGGAACAATAACTTCAATAGTTGGTGTTGCAACAACTGGATCATCATTAGGAATTATAACCGCATTTTATAATAATACTACAGGTTTACTAACCGTGACAACACAAACTGATCCAGATTGGGTATTTGGTGAACAGAGTCAAGATGAAGTTCAACTGAATAGTTTACCTTTTTCTGGTGGATTATCAATTGGTGGCACCTTCTCAGTAGTTTCAGTGGCAGCAACTAATATATTTGGTGTTAATATTGGTATTAGAGAAACAACACATGATTATCAGGGTGGAGGAGAAGCGTTACCTTGGTACGGAGATTTAACATTTGGATCTGGATATAATGGTATTAATGGAATAGGTGTGACTGTTGTTGATCTTGGTTATAAACATCGTTTTTTATATGCTACTTCAGGTGCAATCACTGTAGCTGGTGGGGGATCAGATCCACTGTTAACACCCACAAATGCAATTTATAATCCTGTATCAGGTATAGTTACTTTTACCGTAGCAGATCATGGATTGACTAATTCTAACACCATTACAATAGAAGATGAGAGTTTATATTTCTCTTGTTCAAAAGATAATTTTAAAACTATACATCCGTATCCAAGATCAACAGATCCAGCGTCTGTCAATTCACCAGCACTAAACGGTGGTTCATTACCAGTCACAAAAGTAGATGATGATAGTTTTAGTGTTAATGTTGGTACAAATGTAGGATCTGGTGCTACAATTACTGCTAGTGTTGGTGTGGGAGGAACCCTTGCATTTACTATTGTAGGTGGTGGTAAGAGTTATAAGGATGCAAAGATTTTTGTATCTTCTCCTTCTTACTCTGGTTTAGGTATTACAGGTTTATCAAGACTTGGAATAGGTGCAACATACGATACAGGAAAAAATATTACGGTAGATGTGAATGTTGGTCCAGTTGCTACTAACGTAGGTATAGGTTCTACATTATTTGAAGTTACAAACTTTAAAGTTAATGGTAATGGAAATGCATTTAATTTTGGAGATAAATTCACAGTTGTTGGTTTGGTAACTGATTCTAGTTACGCACAACCGGTTAAGAACTTTGAATTAGAAGTTACAAGAGTATATAACGATAGATTTACTTTCTTCCAATTCGGGGAATTTGATTTTATTGACTCAATAAAGAGTTTACAAAATGGATCAAGAGTAAGATTTCCTATAAAATATGATCAAGAACAGTTAAGTATAGAAGAAGGAAATGCGTTTACTGGTGATTTATCAAATGTTTTAATAATTTTTAGGAATGGTGTTCTACAAGAACCTACTAAAAATTACAATTTTGATGGTGGTACATCTCTAATATTTACAACACCACCAGCAAGTGATGATGATATACAAATTTATTTCTATAGAGGAACTGCTGGAACAGATTCATTACAAGTAGATGCTGAGACTTCTCCTGTTGAAAAAGGTGATACTGTTCAAATAGTTAAAAATGTAGGTTTAATAACTAGCAAATCTCAAGATCCTAGAGTAATTTTTGATATAAAAGACTCAGACGAAATTGAAACAAATATTTATTTTGGTCAAGGTATTAATGATGTAAACTTTAAACCTTTAGATTTAATAAAACAAAAAAGAGATTTAGCTGTAAATGATGAAAGAGTTCCAAAAACAAGACAATTGATAGAAACTTTAGTGTTTCCAACTGCAAAGGTGATTGGTGATATCTCAATTTCTAATAATGAAATATTTGTGGATGATGCATCTTTGTTTAATTATGAGAATGAATCAAGTCCAAATTTTGAGTTAAATTTGATTTCAGGAGTAAGTAATCCTGTGGCAGCAGCATTGACTGCTGTTGTTTCAGGAATTGGTACAATTCAATCCTTAAGTATAGTTAATGCTGGAGCTGGATATACCGAATCAACAATACAGTTGTCAATTGGCATACCTACCACAGGTATTACATCCTTTACAAAGAATGATGGAACAATTGGATTTGGAACAACTGCAACTGCAACTGCAACCATAACAAATGGATCAGTTAGTTTAATTAATATCACAAATCCTGGTTCAGGTTACACAAATACTAATCCACCTAAAGTTCTTGCACCCAAATCATCAAGAGTTGATGAAATTGCAAGTGGCACTAATCTTGTTTTTGAAAATGCATCTGGTATTATTACAGGTATAGGAACTACAATATTTAACTCAGCATTAGCAATTAAATTTACAGGTATAAATACTGAGGGATTAGGACCAATCACAATTGGTGATCCATTATTCGTATATAACACTACTGTTGGAAATGGTGTTACATCAACTGATGGAACAAATACAAATATAGTTGGTATTGGTACAACTTTTGTTGATAATGTTTATATTGTTGCAGGAATTACAACAATAGGGGTAGTTGGGGGAGGTAATACTATTACTGGTATTATCACATGCACCATTGATACTAATAGTATTGGTATTCCTATAAACACGACTGGAGCATCTATAGGAAGATTTTCATTAGGAAAAATATCAAATGTAGTAAGGTCTTCAAGTCCAATATCAATCGGAGTTACAGGTTTAACTGTTGATGTGGGATTATCAACTTTCCCAACTGTGATTAGAAGATCAGGTAACGATACTCTCAGAAAAACTGGAGCATTAAAAACTAATCTTATATAATGATGTATAAATATCTAAAAAAACAATAATAATGCCAGCAATTGTAACAGATCAATTCAGAATATTTAATGCTAATAATTTTGTTAATTCAGTATTAACAAGTGATGATTCATATTATGTATTTTTAGGATTAACAAATCCATTTGGAAAAATACCATTTTCAAATTCGATTGTGGGATTTGGTAGAACTACAAATTGGCAAACTCAAACACCAGCACCTGTAGATAATTTACAATATCTTAGTCATTACAGAGATACCATGTTATTTGGTAAAAAAATTAATAGTGCTAATATACGTAGAGTTGTGAAAAGACATGATTGGGTATCTAATACTAGATATGACATGTATCGTCATGATTACCAAACAATAGTCAATCCAGCTCCTAATAGTGATACAGGTAATTTGTATGATTCAAATTATTATGTTGTAAATAGTGATTTTAAGGTGTATATATGTATTGATAATGGATCAAGTGGTACAAATTTAAAAGGAAATGTATCTGTAGATGAACCAACATTTACAGATTTAGAAGTATCTGCCGCTGGAACAAGTGGTGATGGATATCTATGGAAATACTTATTTACCGCATCACCATCTGATATTATAAAATTTGACTCTACTGAATTTATCGTATTACCTAATGATTGGGAAACATCAACTGATAGTCAAATACAAAATGTGAGAGAATCAGGAAATTCTGATTTAAATTTAAATCAAATTAAAAAAGTTTATATTGAAAATGCTGGTAGTGGTGTAAACGCTTCATATCAATCAGGACCACATGAAGTAGATATTTTAGGTGATGGAACAGGAGGAAAAGTTCAAATTATTGTTGATACAACTGGAAAAATTACAAGTGCAAAGGTTTCATCAGGTGGTTCGGGTTATACATTCGGTGTAGTAGATTTAGGAACAGTTCAAATAAATCCAACTGGAAGTTTAAGTGTTGTAAACGCAGCAAAATTAATTCCGATTATACCACCTTCAAAAGGACATGGATTTAACATATATCAAGAATTAGGTTCTGATAAAGTTTTAATTTATGCTAGATTTGATGATTCTACTAAAGATTTTCCAACAGATACTAAGTTTTCACAGATAGGAATCATAAAAAATCCCAGTCAAGTCAGTTCTGCTGCTACTTTTACTTTAAATCAATTTAGTTCATTATCTTCGTTAAAGTTAACTTCAGACATAGGTATCACTAAGTCATTAATTGGTCTTGGGATAACTCAATCAACAGAAAGTGGGGTTGCTAGAGGATATATTTCTTCATATGATAAAGACACAAAAATTTTAAAATTTTATCAAGATAGATCATTATACTTTGTAAATGGAAATGATCAAACTGATAATACCAATATTTCATCACAATCAAAAGTTATAGCATTTGAATCATCATCTGAGTCTATTAAATCAGACAATACTGATCCTGATTTAGCATTTACAAAATCTATTGATACTACTTTTAGTGGGATAACAACTGTTGTTAATAATAAAATAATAAATTTAGGAGTTACTTTTACAAATGGAATCTCTCAGGAGGAGATAAATAAAAAAACAGGAGATATTATCTATATTGATAATAGAGAATTGGTTGAAAGAAACTCTAGGCAAAAAGAAGATGTAAAAATCGTTCTTGAATTTTAAGTAAAATGAAACAAAAAACAAATTTAAATACAAGTCCATATTATGATGATTTTGATGAATCAAAAAATTTTTACAAAGTTCTTTTTAAACCTGGTTTCCCAGTTCAAGCAAGAGAGTTAACTGGTTCTCAATCAATATCACAAGATCAATTATCTAAACTAAGCACTTATGTTTTTAAGAATGGGGCAAAAGTAATACCAGGTGATCCATCATTTCAAGATAATGTTAGAGCTATAAAATTAAATTCTACAAACTTTGGTGTTGATATATCATTATGTACGAATAATTTAGTTGGTAAAATAGTATCAGGTCAATCTTCAGGAATACGTGCAAATGTAAAGTTAGCAACAACAATAACCGACTCAGAAAATAATAGTCAAATAATTTTACATGTTGACCAAATATCCTCTGGAAACAATTTAAATAGTTTTGATACATTTCAAAATGGAGAGTCATTAGTATGTGATGAAAATATTCTATATGGTAATACCACAATAAATGCAGGAACACCTGTAGCGTCTTTAATATCAAATAATTCCACTGGTTTTGGTTCTTTAGTTCATATTGAAAAGGGAGTTTACTATATTAGAGGTTATTTTGTTGGTGTTAATCAACAGTCAATAATATTAGATGCTTTTGAAAATAAACCATCTTATCGTGTTGGTTTGAAAGTAGATGAAATAATTGTAAATGCAAAGGAAGATAGTTCACTATATGATAATGCAACTGGTTTTACAAATTTTGCAGCACCAGGTGCTGACAGACTACAAATAAATTTAACTCTTACAAAAAAATTATTAACTGATAAAAATGATACAGATTTTGTATTATTACTTGAAATTGAAGACGGTAAAGTAAAAAAAGTTGGTGAAGGTGTTAATGATAATTTAAATTTATTAGGTGATGCTCTTGCTAAAAGAACTTTTGAAGAGTCTGGAAATTATTCAGTTAGACCATTTATACCATCTATACACAATTCACTGAATGATAAGTTAGGAAATAATGGATTATATTTTAGTAATCAATTAACAGATCAAGATAACACACCTTCTGACGATTTGATGTGTGTAAAAATTTCACCTGGTTTATCGTATGTTAGAGGAAATAGAGTTTTAAAGAGCACAACAAATATTATTGATGTTGATAAACCTAGAGATGTGGGAATACAGACAAGTAGTGCTGTTGATTTTGAAATGGGTAATATATTAAGAGTTAATAATGTTCAAGGAGTTCCTAAACAAGGAACAGTTGTCAGTTTATTTGATAATTTCAATTCTACTGGTAATTTAATAGGTAGTGCAAGAGTCTACAGTTTTAATTTAGAAAATTCTGCTTATTCAGGAGCAACTACAAATTGTGATTTAAGATTATTTGATATACAAACATTTTCAACTATAACATTAAATACAACTATTCTTAGCGCTGAAGTGCCTCAGGGATCTTTTGTTAAAGGAAAAAATTCAAATGCATCTGGATTTGTTAGACCTCATCACTCCAGCACTGTTGGAATTGTAACTTTGAGTGAATCTTCAGGCACATTTATGATCGGAGAAGAATTGACTGTTAATGGTATTGATTTAGAAAGAAGTGTGGGTATTCTAACATCAAGTAATATTCAACAAATAAAGTCTGTTTCACAACCAACTTCCAGCAATTTTCCAAGTATATCAGGCAGTGGATTCAAAGCAGACTCTTTTCTCGAAAGATTTAGAATTCCAGGTGGTATTGGTAATGTATCTATAACTGCAAGAGGTGGTACAGGCGGAGGTATTTCAACTGTAACTGCTGGAGGGGAACCTTTAACCGGATTAAGAAAAGGATCAATAGTTAGATATTTAAGTCCAGGTATAAGCACAGAAAGATTTAATAAAGTCCAATCAATTGCAAGTGATGGTTTGTCTATGGTAATAGAACCAATAACAACTGTATTTGGTGTTTTTGAAGGATCTGTTCCAGATGCAAATATTCAGGTATCAATGTTCGCTGCAGCACCAAATATAAGAGGTACAGGAAATTTATTTAAATCTTTAAATAATTCGAATGTTGAGTCTATAGATTTATCAAATTCACAATTAACAGTAACTAAACAAATTACTGGTAAAAATATAAGTTCCGGAACTCTTACAGTGAATTCCTCTAGTGATACTGATTTAGTAAACTCAAGTTTTGTATCTTTTGATCAAGAACGTTATTCAGTTCATAACGATAATGGGACAATACAAACTCTTAATCGTGATAATTTTAGTACCAATGGAACTACTTTTACATTAACTGGATTAGATGATGACACTGTTGTCTTAAACTCAACTTTATCAAAAAATGAAATAAAGAGTAAAATAAAAACATATAATAAAAGTCAATTGTATTATGTTAGATTATCAAACGATAAAGCATCTGGTGCTAGTGCTGGTAATTCAATTCAAGATGGATTGACATTTGATAGAAGATATGGTTTAAGAGTTCAAGATGAAGAAATATCACTTAATTATCCTGATGCGGTTAAAGTTTTATCTATATTAGAATCTTTAGATGAAAATGATCCAATTCTAGACACATTAAGTTTTAGTGACACTGTAAATGTTGATAATAATGCAATTATTGGTGAGGATATTATCAGTAATGATAAGTCTATTGTTGCTAGAGTAATTAGTAAACCGACATCAAATCAATTATCTGTTGTATACTTAACCTCAAATAAGTTTACATCAACAGACAATGTTACTTTTTCAGAGTCAAATATTCAGACAAAAATTAACAGTATAGTAAATGTAGGGAAATATAAAGATCTTACAAACTCATATGCGTTAGATAAAGGACAAAGAAACGAATATTATGATTATTCAAGAATTATTAGAAATAAAAATGTTTCATCACCATCAAGAAGATTATTAGTAATTTTCGATTATTATTCTGCTGCAAATAATGATGAGGGTGATGTATTTACAGTTCTAAGTTATGATAATGACAGATTTAATTTTGATATTCCTACTATAGGATCATCTAACGTCAGAGCTACTGATACGATTGATTTCAGACCAAGAGTTCCAATATATGATGTAAGCACAGGTACAATATCACCATTTACTTTTGGTTCAAGAGATTTTTCAACAATAAAACAATTTATTACACCTAATGAAAGTTTTACTTTAAATTATAATTTCTATTTACCAAGAATTGATAATTTATATCTTAGTAAAAATGGCAATTTTGTATATGAAAAAGGAGTATCGTCAGTAAATCCAAAACCTCCAGTCAGAAATGATGAATTGATGAAGTTGGCAACAATTACTTTACCACCGTATCTCTATAGTCCTGAAAATGCATCATTATTAATAACTGAGAATAAAAGATTTACGATGAAAGATATTGGAACTATTGAGGATAGAGTTTCAAATTTAGAGGAAGTTACTTCTTTATCATTGTTAGAAAATAATGTACAAACACTGCAAATATTAGACTCAGAGGGTAGAAATAGATTTAAGAGTGGATTTTTTGTAGATCCATTTAGAAATTATAATTTAATGAATTCAACTTTATCAACTGTTGAAGTTGATTTGTTTTCAAATGTAATATTCCCAATTAGATCTAGAAATACGTTAGATTTAGTTCCAAAGTTAGAAAATCCATTATCTCAAGCAGATTTTGATTCAAGGCAGAATAATCAATTATTTGATTCAAATGTAAGAAGAACAGGTGATTTAATAACTTTAGATTATGAAGAGGTAGAATGGTTTGGACAGGAATATGCCACCAGTTCTTTAAATATAAATCCATTTTTAATACCATCATATACTGGACAAATAAGATTAACTCCTGCTTCTGATTTATGGACAAGAACAATTGAAAATGATCTTGGTGTAATAAGGCAAGATGGAGTAAACACAACACAAAATTTAAATTTAAATACTGTAATAAATGGTGAATTGGGTGGAGATATTACACAGGTAACCACTAGAACTACTCAACAACTTGTAACTCCTGGTCAGGGGTCACAGTTAGGAGTTGGTAATGGTGGAGTCATATCAAGGACTTTAGAAGATGCTGGAACTAGCACAATAAGGGGTCAATTATCTTTAAATGGTAATGCTTCTGATAGCGTAACTGTTAGAAGTGTGGATACTGTTATTGATAACAGACTTACTTCATCGATAGCACAATTTATGAGATCGAGAAATGTGCAATTTGAGACTTCTAGTTTTCCTTCATATACACAATTTTTTACATTCTTAGATAAAGAGATTGTAGATTTCATTCCAAAATTAGTTGAAGTTTCTCCAACAAAAAATGGATCTGGTTCCGGAACTAGTAATTCTTCATTCATAATTGGTGAAACTGTCGAAGTTTATGATAATACAAGTGAACCACCTGTGATGCAATTTAGAGTCTGTAAACCAGATCATAAAACTGGTGCTTTTAATAATCCAAGTGAATCATATCAATTTAATCCTTACACATATCAAAATAATAATGCCGACAGAGTGCCTCAAAATTATTCTCTTACAACACCTATTGTAAATATAGATACACTTTCATTATCTAATGAGTCACAATCAAATTATTTCGGATATTTAGAAACAGGTTACAAATTAGTTGGAACAGAAAGTAATGCTGAAGCTTATGTAAAAAATAAAAGATTAATAAGTGATAATAGAGGTGATTTAATAGGAACATTTTTTGTTAGAGATCCAAATACTATTCCACCTCCTGATAGAAGATTTAATACAGGAGAAAAAACTTTCTTATTAACCACAAGTTCAACAAATGCAACATTTATACCTGGTGTTGATCCAAACATATTTGCTGCTCAAATTCCATTTACATCTGAAGGAACAAGGTTAGAATTTGAAAAAGAAACAATTCAGACAGTTAATTCATCCACTTTCAATATTAATGCTGATTTTCAGGCAAATATTGAGACTAATATCTCACTTACTCAACAGATTGAAAATGTAGTAGAGGCAGAATATTTTGATCCTTTGGCACAAACATTTGTTATAGGTTCTAGAAATCCACAAACTGAAAATGCTCTTAACACTTCTAATGATCAGAATGGTGCTTATATTACATCAGTTGAAGTATTCTTTAGAACAATTGATCCAAATACAGATGTAACTTTACAAATGAGGACTACAGATGAAGGAACTAGACCCTCTAGATCAATTTTAGCATCTAAAACATTACCATCTACAGAATTTGTAAATGGTGTTTCTAATCAATTAATTCAAACATCTGAGGATGCATCAGTTGGAACTAAATTTACATTTGATGAACCTCTTTATTTAAGTCCAAATGAAACTTACGCAATTGTTTTACTTGCCCCAGATTCAGACAAATATACTGTTTTCACTGGAGTTTCTGGACAGACTGCTTTAAATCCTCAATCCATACCTGGTGCAGCAGGGGGAGAATCAATACAGTATTCACAGCAATATACACTAGGAGCAATTTTCAAATCACAAAATGGTGCACTATGGTCAGAGGACAATGAGCAAGATTTGACATTTAAATTATATAAAGCTCAATTTGTTACTAGTGGTTCATTACTTTTACATAATTCTGAATTAGGTGAAGGTAATAATTATATTCCAAGATTGACTCCAAACTCGATAGAAACATTTCCTAAAACTGGATCGATTGGAATCACGACTATTGGAGAACCAGCAGTATCAACTTTAGTCGGAATATTAACTGCAGGTAGAAAAATTTGTGGTATTAATTCTACAAGTACTGCTGTAATAACGGGTATTGGTGGAAGTGTTCGTGATCCAAGACCAAATGTTGTAGGTAGTGGTCTTACCGTTACAGATGGTGGTTTAAATTACACAGCATCTCCTAATGATGGTACATCACCAATTGAAACTTTTGCAATTACAGGTGGAGGCACTGGATTAAAATTAAGCATTGCTTCAGTTGGGGTTGGAGGTTCAATTATTTCATTCCGTGAGTCATTTAAATAAGGATCTGGATATAAAGTCGGAGATGTTGTTGGAATAGTTACAAGTTCTGTAGGGACATCTGGTGGACAGGGAAGAGGATCAAGACTTACAATTACAAACACTCAAGGTATAGACAAAATATTCCTAACAAATGTAAAAGGTGATAATAATTCATTCGCAGGTAATGTAGGAACTGCTCTGAGTTTCTTCAATGATAGTAATAATATTGTAAGTTTAGGTGGAACCTTTATTGTATCAAATAACTTAAATACTACAGGAGTTAATGCCGGAAACTTATTTAAAGTTAATAATTTAGATCATGGTATGTATTCCAATACAAACAAATTAGATTTGAAAAATATTTCTAGTGATGTAGTTCCAACAGAATTAAGTGCTACATTATTAAATAATGAATCAAGTAGTATAAGTGTTGCGAGCACATCAGTGTTTACTAATTTTGAGGGAGCTCCTGTTAGTGGAATTAATACAGGTTACGTTAAAATAGATAATGAAATTATAGGATACGATGGTGTTGGAGGTGGAGTATTAAATATTGCTTCTGGTGCTAATGGAAGGGGAGTTGATAATACAAATACATTAAGTCATGATGTGAATACTTTAGTTAGTAAATATGAATTAAATGGTGTTTCCATAAGAAGATTATCTAGAAATAATTTGAATGTAAACAGTAATCAAATAGAATTAGATAGTCATTTTGTTGAGTTTGACAGATCGACAAATGGTAAAAATAGATCATCAGATTCAATGAACTTCCCACAATTATCATTCAACTCAAAACAATCAACTGGTGGAAATTTTGTAAGATCTAGTGAAAATATACCATTTAATTCTATAAAACCTAATATCTTAGTTTCTACTCCCGTTGGTGTTGATGGTGCAATAACCGATATTAATGCATCAATAAGAACAATATCTGGGACAAGTGTAGGAGGAAATGAACCATCATTTGTTGACTTAGGTTATGAACCTATTTCTCTTAATAATTTAAATCCATTAAATAGTGTTCGCATGGTGGCATCTAAAGTTAATGAAAATCAATATTTAAATAGTTTACCAGAAAATAAATCATTTACATTACTTATGAATTTAAGTTCAAACAATCCGAATTTATCACCAGCGATCTCAATGAGAACTTTACCGAACGTTGAATTATACTCAAGTAGAATCAATAGACCAATAGATCTTGATTCTTATGACGTAAATGGTGAAGTTAATTCAATATTGAATGATCCTCATGCTGCTGCTTATGTTTCAAATAGTATAAGATTATCAAAACCAGCTACATCACTTAAAGTTATTTTAACTGCAAATAGACCTGCCTCTGCTGATTTTAGAGTTTTATATAGTTTGAATAGAATTAATTCGGAAGAAACTGCACAATCCTTTGAACTATTTCCTGGTTATAAAAATTTAACAAATGTTGATCCTGACGATGGATTTGGAGATTTGGTTGTAGATCCATCAAAAAATGATGGAAGAGCAGATTCGTTTGTGCCATCAAACACATCTAATCAGTTCTCAGAATATCAATTTACTGCTGATGATTTAGATGAATTTAATGGTTATACCATAAAGATTGTTATGTCAAGTTCAGATCAATCAGCAGTTCCAAGAATTAAAGAATTGAGGACAATTGCAGTAAGATGATAAAAGTAGAAGGACACTCAAATCTTTTTAGAGATTCAGAAACAGGAGCTATTATTAATAAAGATAATCATGGATATGATCAATATTTAAAATTAATCAAAAGTGACAATAAAAAAGAGAGGGAACTGAGTAAAATGAAAAATGATATTGAAGAAATAAAGGAAGCATTATCTCAAATTATTAATAATCTTAATAAGAACTAAATATAATTAGGATCACTATAAAAGTCGATGTCAGCAGTATATGTATCAAATCTAGTTATAAACGCTGGATCAACTTTCAGTCAAACATTTGAACTAGGTAATACTCAAGATAACTCACCATTTAATTTAACTGGATACTCAATAGCAGCTCAATTGAGGAAACATGCGAGTAGTAGTGGTGTAACAACCTTTACTTCTTCAATAAGTGACGCACCTAGTGGAAAAATTTTAGTTGGATTAGCATCAACTGAAACAATAAACATAAAACCTGGTAGGTATGTGTATGATATAGTTGTTACTTCAGGTGCAATAAAAACTAGAGTTGTTGAAGGATCTGCACTAGTACGGGAGGGAGTAACAAGGTAATGTCAGAAATTAATGCAAACATAGGACCCACACCTGCAATAAAGGTTTTAACAACACAACCATCTGTCAATCCAGAACAATCGGTTAATGCTACAAATGTAGTTGGTGGTATAGCTTCTGTTACACAATTATCTGTAAGTGGTGTATCTACACTGGGGATTATAACAGTTTCAAGTGGAATTATTTCCTCTACAAGTGGAATTGTTACATACTTAGGAGACGGAAGTCAATTAACTGGAGTTGTTGCCACAGATCTAGGAGATATAGATGAATTGAATGTAAGTGGTATAACTACCTTAAATAGAATTAAAGTTGAATCTGGTATTATAACAGCAACAACTGGTGTTGTTACTTTTACTGGTGATATTACATCTCTGGATGGAGGATCTTTTTGATGGCTAAACCAAGTACAAGACAAGGATTAATTGATTATTGTTTCAGAAAATTAGGAGCTCCTGTTCTTGAAATAAATGTAGATGATGATCAGGTGGATGATTTAATCGATGATGCTCTACAACTCTTCAATGAGAGGCATTATGACGGTGTTGAGAGGATGTTCTTGAAGTATAAACTAACACAAGAAGATTTGGATAGAGGAAAAGCACAAGGAACTAGTGGGGTAGGTATAGTTACAACAACTGGTCAATCAACAAATGTGAGTGGTTTGGGAACTGTAACATCTAATTTTTATGAAACATCAAATTTTATACAGGTTCCTGATGCTGTTGTTGGAATAGAAAAAATATTTAAATTTGATTCAAGCACCATCTCTGGTGGAATGTTTAGTATTAAGTATCAATTATTCTTAAATGATTTGTATAGGTTTAATTCTGTGGATCTTCTACAATACTCTATGACAAAAACCTATCTTGAAGATATTGATTTTCTTTTAACTACTGATAAACAAATAAGATTTAATAAAAGGCAAAATAGATTATATTTAGATATAGATTGGAAAGCACAAGAGGTTGATTCCTACCTAATTATTGATTGTTATCGAGCACTTGATCCAACTGAGTTTACAAAAGTATTTAATGATCCATTTATAAAATTGTATCTTACATCGTTAATAAAAAGACAATGGGGACAAAATTTAATCAAATTTAAAGGTGTAAAATTACCAGGTGGTATTGAGTTAAATGGAAGAGAGATATATGAGGATGCTGAAAGAGAGTTGGAAAATATACGACAAAGAATGATGCTTGAGTATGAAACTCCTCCTCTTGATTTTATTGGATAATGTCTTTAAATCCTTTCTTTCTACAAGGGTCTCAAAGTGAGCAGAGACTAGTTCAAAATCTTATAAATGAGCAATTGCAAATTTATGGGGTCGAAGTCGTATATTTGCCACGTAAAATAGTAAAAAAAGATCAAATATTAACCGAAATTCAATCTTCTTCATTTAATGATAATTTTTTAATTGAAGCATATGTTAACACATATGAGGGTTATTCTGGTGCTGGAGATGTTTTAACTAAATTTGGAATGAGTTTAAAGGATGAATTAACAGTAACTATTTCAAGAGAAAGATTTGAAGATTTTATATCACCATTTTTAGGAAGTTTACCTGCTGATGAAATTGAGGTATCAACAAGACCAAGTGAGGGTGATTTAATATTTTTCCCTTTAGGTAAAAGACTATTTGAAATAAAATTTGTTGAACATGAAGAACCATTCTATCAGTTAGGTAAAAATTATGTTTATCAATTAAAGTGTGAACTATTTGAACTTCAAGATGAAATTGGTGGTTGGAATGAGTTAACTAGAACTACACAGACTATCGATGACACATTAGTTGATCAAGGTTATATAACATCATTACAATTAATTTCAATTGGATCAACTGCAACGGTTGGTATTACAACAACGACTGGTTATATTCGAAACATAATTTTAAATAATGATGGATTTGATTATTCAAAAACTCCAACCGTATCCATATCAACTGCACCATCTGGTGGTGTTAATGCTACTGCTGTTGCAATTACCACTTCTGTATTAGGGTCACAATCAGTTAAAGAGATACTACTAACAAATCCAGGTGCGGGATATACAGTTACACCAACTATAACTATTGTAAGTGCCTCCTCTACTATCACTGGTGTTGGATCAACATCATATGGTGTTGGCGCAGCAGCAACAGCTGTCCTCGTAACTGATTCTGCAGGTATTGGTGCAATCAGCATTGCCTCAAGTGGAAGTGGATATGCAAGAAATCCAACAATATTCTTCAATACACCTACATCAGGTATCGGAACTGCTGTTGGTAGAGTGAGCATCAGCACAGATGGTTTTGTCACTCAAACCTTTTTGGAAGATGCTGGTATTGGATATACTTCTGGAACTGGTATCGCAACTATTTCTCCACCACCAGTAATTACAGGAGTTGGTACTTACATCTTTAATGAGCAGATAACAGGAAGTATATCTGGAGCAAAAGGTAGAGTTAAATCATGGGATACATCTAATAATGTATTAAAATTGGGGACAACAGATGGCACATTTATCGCAGGAGATGTAGCTATAGGATCCACCTCAAATGCTAGATTTACAGTTGATTTTATTGAATCAGCTGAATTTGCTGATAAATATGATAAGGGTGATGAAATAGAAAGTGAAGCTGATGACATCATCGACTTCTCAGAAGGAAATCCATTTGGTACATTTTAATGTTAGGAACTTACTACTACCATCAAATAATTAGAAAGACAATAATATCTTTTGGAACATTATTTAATGCAATTTACATCAGACATGATGATAAAGATGGGGACACTTATAGTGAAATGAAAATTCCTTTAGCATATGGACCTTCACAAAAATTCTTAGCAAGATTAGAACAACAGGCAGATTTAAACAAACCTGTAGCAATGACTCTACCCAGAATGTCATTTGAAATGACTAATGTTACTTATGATGCTACAAGAAAAACTGGTATAACACAAACCTTTAAAGCATCTGATGGAAATAAGATTAAAAAGGTATTCATGCCTGTTCCATATAACATTGGATTTGAATTAAATATTTTAACAAAAATAAATGATGATGCATTACAAATTGTTGAACAAATATTACCATTCTTTCAACCATCATTTAATTTAACTGTAGACTTAGTAACTGCTATTGGTGAAAAAAGAGATATACCCATAGTTTTAGATTCAATTAATTTTCAAGATGATTATGAAGGTGATTTTTCAACTCGTAGAGCATTAATTTATACTTTAACATTTACTGCAAAAACATATCTATTTGGACCTGTTCCAGATAGTTCTCAAGGTTTAATTAAAAAGGCACAAATTGATTATCATACTGATGTTGACACTAAAAATGCAAAACGTGAAGTAAGATACACTGTTGAACCTGATCCAATAACAGCAGGTCCTGATGATGACTTTGGATTTAGTGAAACTACTTCATTCTTCTCTGATGGTAAGACATATAGTCCAACTCAACAAAAGGATATATAATGAATTATGGAAGACAAATTTAACTCATTAAATAAAACATTTAATACAGACTCTGTTGAAATTGAACCTGTCAAAGAGAAAAAACTCAATCTTTCAAAAAATAAAAATGACGTAGATAAAGATTACGAGTATACTAGAGGGCAGTTGTATTCCTTAATAGAGAAGGGTCAAGAAGCAATAAATGGTATAATGGAAGTTGCTGGTGAGAGTGCAAGTCCCAGAGCATATGAGGTTGCAGGTCAATTAATAAAATCTGTTGCAGACAGCACAGATAAATTAATGGATTTGCAGAAAAAACTTAAGGATGTTGAAGAAGACATTCAGAAAACAACAAATAACGTCACAAATAATTCTTTATTTGTAGGATCAACTGCTGAATTGTCAAAACTACTCAAAGATGGTCTTCTAAATAATAATACTAGTTTAAATGATAAGTCTTAATAATGGGGATCAAAAAACCTTCAGATTACTTTAAAAAGGAAAGTAAAGATAATGAGAATTTAATTGGTAAACCAAACTTAAGTTCTTA
>MDTB01125823.1_pt1 | contig 16663 bp, 20 predicted proteins | sample 811161 | NCBI WGS metagenome assembly MDTB01 (sample SAMN05326650, study PRJNA326480) | marine metagenome | isolation source: seawater | place: Mediterranean Sea | collected 2009
TCTTGCACCTGCATTGATACGCTGTATCCACAAGGCTCTAAATTCTCTCTTTTTAACTTTTCTATCTCGGTAAGCATATTGTCCAGCTTTTTCAACAGCTTGATTTGCTACTTTAAATGTGTTTTTTCTTCTTCCATAATAGCCTTTGGCTCTTTGTAAGATTTTTTTATGCCTTCTTCTTGTTACAACACCTGCTTTAACTCTTGACATTTTATTACCTCAACTACGCTTTAGAATTCATATATTTTCTAACAATCCTTGTATCTTGTTTAGACATTATTACAGGACCTTTAGATGATCTTTTCATTTTTTTTGTTCTTTTTGTCAAATTATGGCGTTTGTGACTTGAGAACATTGCAACCTTACCAGTACCGGTTACTTTAAATCTTTTTTTTGTACCACTTTTTGTTTTAATTTTTGGCATAATCTTTATAAATAAAGTCTAATTTATATATCTTTTTTTTATCAATGCAACAATGATTTAAATTCAAAAATTATCTCGGAGCCACAACCATAATCATATGTTTTCCCTCAAGCGTTGGTACTTGTTCTATTTTAGCAACAGGCTCAATAGCACTTTCTAATTTTTTTAAAACTTCAAGACCTCTTTGATGATAAGCCATTTCTCTACCCTTAAAACGTAAGGTTATTTTAACTTTATCTCCATCATTTAAAAATCTTTGAATTGACTTGAGTTTTACCCCATAGTCATGATCTTCAATGCCAGGTCTAAGTTTCACTTCTTTAACCTCGAAAGTTTTTTGTTTTTTCTTTGCCTCAGCTTGTTTTTTTTGGATTTTGTACTTGTATTTTCCATAATCAATTATTTTACAAACTGGTGGACTTGCTTTTGGAGAAATTTCAACTAAGTCTAGTCCTTGGTCCAAAGCCAACTTGATTGCTTCATCAATTTGCAACACACCTAACATTTCACCTTTTTCTGAGATAACCCTTACTGATTTAGCTGAAATCCTATTATTGACAGCTGGGCCTTGTTTTGAACCGAAAGAATTCTTGTTCATGAATTAATTGTCTGCATATTTATTTTAATATCCTTTCATTGCTTAAAAAAACTGTAGCACATTTCCCACAATTTAACCAATTCTGCAAGATTTTTTTATTTTTTTTAGAAAATCATCAACTTTCATAGAAACAAGTTTTTCATCACCCAATGAACGAAGAGAGACTGTTTTTTCTTTGACTTCTTTATCACCAATCACAGCAATAAAAGGTATTTTCTCGATAGATAACTCCCTGATTTTATAATTTAGCTTTTCGTTTCTTGAATCAATTTTAAATCTTATTCTTTCATTTCTCATTTTTTTTCCAAGTTCAAGACAATAGTCAACAGAGTTATCGTTAATAGTTGTTAATGCTATCTGAATAGGTGCTAACCAGGTTGGCAATTTTCCGGAATAGTTTTCTATCAAAATACCTATGAAACGCTCAAGAGAACCAAAAAAAGCTCTATGAATCATCACTGGGTGTTTTTTCTCACCATTATTATCAATGTAATTGGCTCCAAGACGTGGAGGTAAGTTTAAATCAACTTGAAGAGTCCCACACTGCCATTCTCTTGACAAAGCATCAATAAGAACAAACTCAATTTTTGGACCGTAAAAAGCTCCGTCACCTTGATTGAGTTCATAATCTAATCCCAATTTCTTCAAAGAATTTAAGAGAGTTTTCTCTAGAAAATCCCATGTGAAATCGTCACCAATTCTTTTTTCAGGTCTATCGGAAAATTTAATTTTAATATTCTCAAAACCAAAATCCTTATATATATCAAGAGTTAGTTTAATAACTTTTTCACATTCACTTTCCATCTGTTCTTTCAGACAATATATATGAGCATCATCTTGTGTAAATTCTCTCACTCTCATTAGTCCATGTAAAGCACCTGAGGGTTCAAATCTAAAGACTTTTCCGAACTCTGAAACTCTTAACGGAAGATCTCTATAACTTTTTATTGAGTTATTGTAGATCTGAATTCCACCAGGACAGTTCATTGGTTTAAGAGCAAAAGTTTTTTCATCATTAGTTTTTGCCAAATACATATTATCTTGAAACTTCTCCCAATGTCCTGACCTTTCCCAAAGCGACCTGTCTAAAACTGTTGGGGTGCTTATTTCAATATAATTTGCATCCTCTTGTTTTTTTCTCATGTAACTTACTAATTCTCGGAAAATAGTCCATCCTTTTGGATGCCAAAAGACTGATCCGGGGGCATCGTCTTGAAAATGGAATAAATCCATTTCTTTACCTAATTTTCTATGATCTCTTTTCTCTGCTTGTTCCAGATGAAATAAAAACTCCTCTAACTCTTTTTTATTTCTCCAAGCAGTTCCATATATTCTTTGAAGCATCTCATTTTTTGAATCCCCGCGCCAATATGCACCTGATAATTTTGTAAGCTTAAATTCTCCGATTAGTTTAAGGTTTGGTAAATGAGGACCTCTGCATAAGTCATAGAAACTTGTCTTTCCCTGCTGATATATTTGAAAATTATTCTCCTCTGAAGATTCATTAATAATCTTTATTTTATATGGCTCGTTAAGTTTAACAAATAGTTCTATTGCCTCTTTTTTGTTTTTTACTGTTTTATTAATCAAATGACCTTCATTAATTATCTTTCTCATTTCTTTTTCAACTCTTGGAAAGTCTTCGGTAGACATTGGTTTTTTTAATAAAACATCGTAATAAAAACCATTATCAATTGTTGGTCCAATTGCAAGTTTTGACTCCGGATAAAGGTTTTTAATAGCTTTTGCTAAAACTTGGGCGGTAAGTGTGTGACGCATTATCTCTAAACCTTCGGAATCATCAATTGTAATTATAGAAATAGAAGAGTCTTCTATAATTGGATCTATCAAGTCTTTTTGTTGTCCATCAACTTTTACTGCAACTGCTTTTTTTGATAAAGAAGTTGAGATATCTTTTGCTATATCAAATCCGGTAATTCCAATTTCATATTTTTTATTTCTTCCGTCAGGGAAAGTGATGTTTAGCATTGGTCTTAATTAAATTATATGTTTAGTTATGTCAATATTATCGTTTTCAAATGATTAATTTTATTTGTTCTACTATTTTTTTACAAAAAATATTTTCATCGCTATCATAACTAATCGTCTCTACATTTTTACCTATTGGTCTACATAAATTCGGATCAGAATTTGTTGTAAAAAATACGATTGTTTTTTTATTACAACGAGAAATTATATGCATTGGTCCCGTATCATTGCCGATTGAAAAATTTGCATTTTGCGCTAAGTTTGCAACATCAAAAAAACTAGTTTCTTGACACAAATTTAGGACTGCTGGATATTTTCTACTAATTTTAGCACAAACCTCATAATCATCATCTGATCCTATTAAAACAGGTTTAATTTTTTTTTTTATTAAGATTTCTGATATGTTGTAAAATATTCTTACTGGAATTCTTTTGTTTAACCTTTTTCCAGATCCCCCCGGTACTAAAAGAACATAATTTTTAAGGTTAAAAAATTTTGTATTTTTTGCTTCCAGCCATTTAAAATTTATGTTGTTAGAAAAATTAATTTTTGATTTTTTTAACTGATCCTTTTGCCTTTCAATAGTATGCATATTATTTCGATTTGGATTATCATGAGGAATATTAACATGTTTACCAATACCATTTATTTCACAATAATTTTTATCAAAAATTTTTAAATAATGAGATGATCTTTTTGATGTTTGAAGATCAAAAACTCGTCGATATAAAGAAGGTTTAATTTTTTTTTTTATTTGGAATAAATCATAAGAATAAATAAGTGATCTCTTTATTGTTACAATTTCTTCAAACCAATCTGATTTTTTTAAAAAGCTATCAAAAGGTTTTTCAGTTAATAAAGTTATTCCGTTATTATATTTTTTGAAAATAGAATACATTGCGTTTAGAGATAACATTACATCACCAAGCCCCCCAAACTTAATTATTAAAATCTTGTTTTGCTGCAATGAGCCCCTCATAAACTGCAATTGTTTTTTGTAACATTTGATTTAAACTAAACTTTTCAATAATTCTTTTCCTTGCATTATTACCAATTAAATCTTTTTTATTTTGCTCTAAATCTAAAACTTCAATTATTTGGTCTGCAAGTTTATCAGGTTTGTTTGGCTCCACAAGCCACCCAGTTACTCCATTTTCAATAATTTCCCTTGACCCGCCATGGTTAGAGGCAATGACATGTTTTGTCATTGAACAGGCTTCAGCAGATACTCTTCCAAATGCCTCCGGTTCTATTGATGTCGATAAAACTATATCTGCTACTGAATATACTGATGGCATATCCGAAATATTACCACAAAAGACTACTCTTCCATCAAGTTTCAAATTTTTAATTTTTTTTTCTAATTTTTTGGTAAATGAATCACCCTTATTTTCAGAACCAACAAACAACATAATAACCTTTAACTCAGGCCTTTTTTTTAAAATTTGAGTCAAGGCCTTTAATGCAACCATGTGACCCTTCCAAGATGTAAGTCTAGCAGGGAGTAGTACAATATGAGCATTTTCTGCAACAGCAATTTGATTAAGAAAGCTCTCTTTTCTAATTTGAGAAACTGAATTTATATCAAAATAATTTGTATCAATACCTCTGTTTATCTGAACTAACTTTTGTTTAACTTCTGGGAAAAAAAATCTTACATGATCATCTATGAACTTAGAAATCGTAATGATATTATCTCCTCTAGTCATTACTTTGTTATAATTTCTTTTCAGAAAATTCTCATTGCCACTATAAGTACCATGGTAAGTCGTAACCAAAGGGATCTTTCTTTTTTTTATTTCATTGGAAAAACACCATGCAGGCCATCTACTCCTTACATGAATCAAGTCAGGCTTTGTTTTATCTAAAATTTTCTTTATTTTGGTTTTTGATAAAAAGAAATTAAAGAACCCTTTTTTATCAATTTCTATGGTATGGTGATCGACACCTTTGTACTTGTACTTTTCTGCCATATCTCCGCCTGAAGAAATTATCAATGACTTAAAACCACTTGATGTCAGCGCCTTAGCAACATCAAGAGTTCCCCTTTCAACGCCTCCATTAATTTGTTTTAAGGAAGGTAAAATTTGTAAAACAGTTTTCATTCGCTTAATTGATAAATTTTATTTAATCCTAATTTATAGTCCCTAAATTTAGGAGTCCATTCTAATATTTTTTTTATTTTTTTATTTTTAACTTTTTTATTATCATTGTAAAAACTTCTGACCTTTTCTGGTAATTCTGGATCATTATAATTTATAGAGTTTATCTTACTTATATCCAATAAGTTTGCAGCATATCTAACAACCTCACTGGAGGAACATGGCATGTCGTCACTAATATTAAAAATCTCCCCTGGAGTAATTTTTTTCATACTTTTTTTAAGAGCACTCGCAATATCTTGAACATGAATTCTTGAAAAGAAATGATTTTTTTTTATTATTTCTAAACATTTTCCAACTCTCAATTTATCAAAAACTGATCTATTGGGACCATAAATTCCTGGCAATCTAAAAATATGAATTGGAATTTCATTCACATTAAAAAGAGTTAAAAATTGTTCTTCAGCTTTTTTTCTTAATTTACCTCTTAAATTACTAGGTTTTAACGGTGTTTCTTCATCAACCCATTTTCCCTCATGATCTCCGTAAACACTTGTGGATGAAAAATAACCAAGCCAACTTAATTCATCTTTATTTTTAATAATATCACTGGAAAGGTTCTGAAAGACTATATCTCCTTCCTGATTAGGGGGAATTGAATTGAGTATAAAGTTAGTTCCTTTTAAAAAAAAATCTCTATCTTTCAAAAAATCATTAAACAGAATCCTTTTTATATTGTGTTTTTTGTCATTTACGTCTTTTTTTATTTCTTTATTATGTGTACAAATTATTTCAGCTTTCTTTGGTAGCAAAGGTATTAAAAATTTTGAGCAATATCCTGCTCCGAAAAATATAAATTTCATTTAATATCAATTCTTATCTGCTTTTTTATCCAGTCGAATGAAGGGTGATTGGTCAATTCTGAATGCCATAATAATTTCGTTTGTCTTTTTTCAAGTTCAATTGGAAGTTCTGATATCACAAAATTATAGTAATTTGCAATCCTTTGTGCAGTTTTTGAAGGCAAGGTTAATATCAGGTCAGAATTATTTAATATTAGTGGAGCCATCGTAATTAAATCAATTCTGACGTAAATTTTTCTTTCCAAGTTTAATTGACTAAGAGACCTATCAATTGGTGCTACAGGTGCACCAGATGGTGCAACTCTGAGATGCTTTGACGAAAGATATTGTCCGATGGACAATTTTTTTTCTTTTCCTAATAAATTTTTTCTATTCATCATACAAACATACTTTTCAGTGAATAGTTCTAGTGAACTAAATCGACTTGGTATTACTTCAAATCTTCCAATTGCAAAATCTATATCGTTATTATCTAAAAGCTTTAATGCTTCTGAGCCTTGCTCAGATCTAATTCTTAAATTTGAATTTGGTGATTTTCTTTGAATAAAATTTATTAAATTAGGGATTATTAGCGGAGCAATATCATCTGAAATTGAGATTCTATAAAGTTTGTTTGTAGTTTCAGGGTCAAAGTTTATTGAAGATAAGGCATTTTCTAAATTTCCTAATGCTGCTTTTACTGGGATAGAAAGTTCAACAGCTCTTGGTGTTGGTCTCATGCCTTTCGGGCCTCTGATGAAAAGTTCATCTTTAACTAAATATCTAAGTCTATTTAAAGCATTGCTCATTGCGGGTTGAGTTATACCTATTTTTTTGCTTGCTTTTGTAACATTTCTTTCCTCAAACAGAGTTTTAAATATTACTAGCAAATTTAAATCAAAATTTCTTATATTCATAAAATAAATTATATAGTAGGATATTATTTTATAAAGAAATTTTTTGTAAGAACTTATTTACAATAAACTCATCTTTTTTGGAGATTTTAATTGATATTGTTAATTCTTTTAATCTGCCTGCTTCAAGGTTTCACTGAATTCATTCCAGTTAGTTCGCAAGGCCATCTGATTGTTTTTAACTTTTTCTATAATCAAATTTTAGAATCAAATTTATCTTTATTAGAAATTAATGTTTTTGCTCATTTTGGATCCTTATTAGCCATATTAATTTATTATCACAGGAGACTTTTTAAACTTTTAATTGCAATCAAACATATACCAAGACCAGATATTGATAGAAATTCATTTTTATTAATTCAACTTGTCGTATCAACTTTACCTATTGTCTTTGTAGGCTATTTATTTGGAAATTTTTTTACTTATGAAACTAGTTTAACCATCTTAATTATTGGTTTATCGAGTATAATTTTTGGATTACTCATTGGTATTATTGACCAGTTTTGCCTTAGAATTAAGAATATAGATTCGTTAAACTTTAAGTCTGCTCTTACCGTTGGTTTTTTTCAATGTTTTGCTCTAATTCCTGGTGTTAGCAGATCTGGAGCAATAATGACAATTTTAAGATTTTATGGATTCAGAAGAGACTTTTGTGTTTTTTATTCAAACCTTTTAAGCATCCCTGCAATACTTGGAGCAACTATTTTTATAATTTTGAAGAATGAATTTTTAATTACTAATTTATTAACAAATATCTATACTTACTTGATTGTTTTTTTTAGCTTTATATTTTCATTAATTTTCATTCATTTTTTAGTTTCATGGGTAAGAAAATCTTCATTATTAATCTTTGTTGTTTATAGATTATTGTTTGGATTTCTACTTTTGTATTTCTACCAAAATTATTAGAGAAAATTCTTTATTGTTGTTTCAATAGATGATGGAGTTTTAACTTCCTTCTTTAAATTTTGCAGTCCCTTTTGGGATATACTGTCATATTCTAATAAATTAATCTGATCTCTAGTTAACAATGGACTAGGAAGTTTTTCAAGAAAAAATGCTAAAATTTTAGCAGCAAAAAAAGGAACTGGGAAATATAATCTTTTTCTTTTTTTATTACTCAAGATTAGATTAAAAATTTCATCAAAGGACTGAACTACAGGTCCAGCAAGATCATATGTTTTATTTTTTTTATCAGAAACCCTTACTAAAAACCTTGCTAGATCTCCAACATATACAGGCTGAAATTTAACTTTTTTTTTAAAGTTTATAATTTTCAAAACATCACTATTTGAAAAATCAATGTATGGGGAACCAAGCAATGGTAAAAAGGGACTGAAATTTGAAATTTTGAAAAAAAAATTAACAAAATTGTCTCCTTTTCCAAAAACCACACTTGGTCTCACAATTACAGCATTTGGAAATTCATTTTTTAATCTTTGTTCACCTGAATATTTTGTCAAAGCATAATTAGAAGTTCGAATTTTATTAACATTTAATGCAGAAACATGTATCAATCCTCGTACATTATTTTTTTTTGAACTTGCAGCTATTAATTTTGGAATTTCCGAATGTACAAAGTTGAAGGTTGACTCTTCATTTTCTGCAAGTATTCCAACTAAATTAAATATTATATCACATTCTGAGACCACTTTATTAATGTTAATTTCGTTATATTTATCAATAACAACAAATTTTACTTGGCCAGGTTCACTTCCATAAAAAAAATTTTTATCTACTTGTTTATTTCTTGTTACAACAAAAATTTGACAAGCCTCTTTACAAAGATTGTTCACTAAGTGAGACCCAATGAATCCTCTACCACCAAAAATTGCTATCTTTCGTCCTCTTAAATTTGCACTCATTGTTTTTTAAGTAAATTTATTGTAACTTAGTCATTTAGTAATATCATAACAGTTATTGATCAAGAAATGAAAACTTATAAATTTGGAGATACTAGTGTTTTTTTACATAAAAACGATTTGCCAAATTCCATTGAATTTCCTTGTGAGGTTTCAATTGACTCAGAAACAACTGGACTAAACCTAAATAGAGACCGGCTTTGTCTAATTCAAATTGGTTTTTCTAAAAAAGAATGTCATCTTGTAAAATTTGATGTTTCTTATTTTCAAAAAAATAACACGTCAACTAATCTTCTGAAACTCTTTAAAAATAAAGATATAAAAAAAATTTTTCATTATGCAAGGTTTGACTTATCAGTTATTCAAAAATCATTTGATGTTAAATGTAAAAATTTTTTTTGCACTAAAATTGCTTCCAAACTCGTAAGAACCTACACAGATAGACATGGACTTAAAGATCTCTGTAGAGAGCTTTTAGGTAAAGAAATTAGTAAAGTTCAACAATCCTCAGACTGGTCATTAGACAGCCTAACAGATAGTCAAATAAAGTATGCATCCCATGATGTTATTTTTCTATTTGAGTTAAAAAAAAAACTAGAAACAATGCTTATAAGAGAAAATAGACTGAAATTATCTCAAAAGATATTTGATTTTCTCGAAACAAGAATTGAACTAGATTTTTTAGGATGGAATGATATTGATATATTTTCACATTGAATAATGAAATGAATTTTGAAATTGGAAAAAACGTTATTGATATTGAAATTAGAGCTCTAGATTTTCTAAAAAAATCAATTTCAAAAAAAAAATTTGAATTAGCTATAGATGTTTTATTTAAAACTAAAAATAAAATAATAATTTCAGGAATTGGTAAAAGTGGTCATATAGCTTCAAAAATTTCCTCAACTTTCTCATCGATTGGTTCTCCTTCATTTTTCATTCACCCATCTGAGGCTAATCATGGTGACCTTGGTATGATCACAAACAAGGATACAGTAATATTAATTTCAAATTCTGGCGAAACATCTGAATTAACTAACCTTATTCTTCACTGCAACAAGTTAAAAGTTCCTATCATATCAATAACAAGTGAATCTGTTAGTACACTCTATAAAAAATCAGATATACAACTTTTAATTCCCAAAAATATTGAAGCATGTCCTCTGGAGTTAGCTCCAACAAGCTCAACAACATGTACACTGGTATTGGGAGATGCATTAGCAATGTGTTTATTAAAAAAAAGAAACTTTACATCTAAAGATTTCTTAAAACTTCACCCAGGTGGAAAATTAGGTCGAATGCTACTACAAGTAGGAGATTTAATGAAGACAAAGAAACTAATGCCACTTATAAAAAATACATGTACTGTTGGAGATGCTATTCTAGAAATGACATCCAAAGGACAAGGTTGTGTTGGTGTAATCTCTGTTAAAAATAAAAATCTTATTGGTATTATAACTGACGGAGACTTAAGAAGAAACATGTCTCCCAATTTAATAGAAGTCAATGTTGAAAAAATTATGACAATTAATCCAAAAACCCTCCCATCCCAAACACTTGTAAATGAGGCTCTTAATCTTATGAATAAACAATCTATTACTAATTATTTTATAACAGAAAAAAAAAAGCCGATAGGCGTGATACATTTACATGATATTTTAAAATAAAAAATGAAATACACTTTTATTATCAGATCAATTAAATACTTTTTAATTTTTATATCCTTGGTAATTCTTTCTCTTCTTTTTGTTAAAAGCTCATCTTATAAGAAAAATATAAAAAAAAATAGTTTGATAACCTTTGAAAGTGAAGAAATGAATGCAACAACTCAAGTTCTAAAAAAACCTCTTTTTGTGGGTTTGGACAAAAAAGAACAACCTTTCAAAATATCAGCTTCAAAAGCAATTAGATATTATGATGATGAAAACATATATAATTTAGAGGAACCTCATGGAGAAATCAAAACGGAGTCTGATATTTTTTTTGTTTTTGGAAAAAGTGGAATTTTTAATAATTTTGAACAAAAACTTCTGATTACGGGGGATGTTGAATTTACAAACAAAAATTCAATGAAATTTCAAACAACAGAAGCAGAGTTTGATTTCAAAAAACAAATTTTACATGGTGACCAGAAAGTTACTGGCCAAAGAGATGGTTCAATTTTAAAATCTCAAGGTTTTAAGCTTTTTAATAAAGAAAATAAAATTATTTTTACTGGAAAGTCCTCACTCAAACTAATTAACAACAAATAAAATGTTTTTATTTTACTTTTTTTTAATTTCATTATTCTCAATTGTTGATGCACAACAATTGATAAAACAAGATGGAAGCCCTGTTGAGATTTATGCAGATGAGGCAATAGAGTGGCATAAAAATGATAATAAATACATAGCAATTGGTAATGCAAAAGCAAAAAGCGGCTCCATGATTTTAAAGTCGGATAAAATAGAAGCATTTTATGATGAAAGCGACGATTCTGCCATGGATATAAGATTAGTTAAAGCGCATAGAAGAGTAAAAATTATCGATAATAAACTTGAAATTACTGGTGGCAATTTAGCTGAATATAATCTTAACAAAGATCATTTCTCAATTTTTGGTAAAGATCTTGTTCTTACTTCTGAAAAAAATAAACTAAAATCAACAAATAAAATGGAATATTGGAGACAAAAAGGAGTTGCTATTGCAACTGGAAATGCTACTGCAACAAAGGAAAATGAATTTATCATTAAGGCTGAAAAGCTTATTTGGTATATAAATGAAATAGATAATAAAATGGATGTAAAAAAAATTCTAGGATTTAATAATGTATCGATAAGATCAAATAATGAAGTAGCATTTAGTGACAAAGCTCTTTATAATAGAATGAGTGGAATCTGCAAACTATTTGGAAATGTCAAGTTGCAAAGAGGAACTAGTTTCCTCACTGGAGATTACGCTGAAATGGATCTGAAAAAAGGAATAAGTAAATTAATGCCTGCACCTGGAAGAGATAGTTTAAATGAAAATAGGGTAAGGGCACTGATAGATAAAGGCGAAAATTATGACAGAAAAAAGCCAAATTGATATCCCTTTTATTGCCGTACATAATAAGGGTTTAGAAATTAAAAGTATCTCTAAATCATATAACAAAAAAAAAATTATTAATAATGTTTCATTAAACCTCAATCGTGGTGAATCTGTTGCTTTATTAGGTCCTAATGGTGCTGGGAAAACCACATTATTTTATCTGATAATGGGACTTATTGGCTTGGAGAGTGGAAACATATTATTAGATAAAAATAACATTTCAGAATTTCCAATGTATAGAAGGGCAAAAATGGGTCTTGGATATTTACCGCAGGAATCATCAATTTTTAGAGGCCTAAATGTTGAAGACAACATTTTAGCAATACTTGAAAAGTTTTCTAAAAATAATGATGAAAAAAAAAAAATTCTTGAAAAGCTTTTATCAGACTTTGGTATAGAACACGTAAGAAATTCACCCTCACTATCTTTATCTGGAGGTGAGAGAAGAAGGTTGGAAATTGCTAGATGTATGGCATCTAACCCAAATTTCATTTTATTAGATGAACCATTAGCTGGAATTGATCCAATTGCCATTCAAGATATCAAGAATTTGATTCAGAACTTAAAGAGCAAAAATATTGGGGTATTAATCACAGACCATAATGTTAGAAGTACCCTTGAAATTGTTGATAGAGCATATATCATTTTTGATGGGAAGGTTCTATTTGAAGGTAGTCCAGACGAAATAGTAAATAATAAGAACGTTAAGGCTTTTTATTTAGGACAAAATTTTTAGTAATGGAAAGTACTATTTCTGTATCTGGCAAAAAGACAAAAGTTGGGAGTTCGCTAGAGTTTCATGCAAAGAACCATCTAAAATTAACACTTAAAAAATATTTCAATGATTTTATAAGCTCCGAAGTTTTATTTTCTAAAGATAAATTTAATTTCAAATGTGAGATTAATATTCATTTAGAAAGTAATATTTTTGTCAAATCTCACTCCTTAAGTAACGATGCTTATGGTGCTTTCAATATTGCTAATGACAAAATAAAAAAAAGAATAAGACGCTATCACAGAAAACTTACTGATCACAGATTAAAAAAAACAAAACTTAATAAAACTTTTCAGGTCAATGAATACATAATTAAAAACCCTGATCAAATTAACTTCAAAGATAATCAAAAAAACCCAGTTATAATTGCAGAATCTGATGAAATTATAAAAACTTTGTCTGTCAGTGAGGCATTGATGTTAATGAATCTAAATGATAAAAATGCATACTTTTTCAAAAACTCCAAAAATGATAGAATTAATATTTTATTTATGCGGTCTGATGGAAATATTGGATGGCTAGACCCAAAAAAATAAAATGAAACTTAGTCAATTTTTACCAAAGAATTCTATTCATCTTGATGTTGATACAGACAGTCAAAAAAGTGTTTTTAAAATATTAGGAGATTTATTCTCAAAAAATGAATCAAATATTTGTGATTTAGTTATTGATAAATTGAACGAAAGAGAACGTCTTGGCTCTACAAATGTTGGCAATGGTGTTGCAATACCTCATACAAAAGTAAAGGGTCTAAAAAAAACTCAAGTAATATTTTTAAAACTAAAAAAGGGGGTTGATTTTTCAGCTCCAGACAGGCAGAAAGTTGATATTGTATTCTCAATAATTGCTTGTGAAGACTCACAATCTGAACATTTACTTATATTATCCTCAATAGCAAAATTTGTAAGAGAAAAGTCTAATCTAATAGAACTTAGAAAATCAAGAACCATTGATGAGGTGAGTTCAATTTTCTCACAAACTTAATGAAGAAGAATATGCCTCATTCCAGATTGAATTATTGCTGCCAATGCTGCTTCTTCGGTATCAAATGCGGCAAGAAGATGTCCATCTGCACCATAAACTGAGAAAATATCAGATGAGTAGTCTTCATTTTCATGAATTTCTTTTTTTATGAAAGCCCAGCTTTCACTCTCTGAAAAAATTTCTTTAGAAAGATTGCTTTTATTTATTTGATTTACCATTTTCAAAACTTATCAATTTATCACTATTGGGTTTAGATTTATCAGTAATCTCTATTTTTTTTGACTCATCATGGGTTATTGGTTGGGAAAGATCTACGGACAACAAACCATTCTCCATAGAAGCACCTTCAACTTCGATACCATCTGCAAGAATAAAATTTCTTTGAAATTGTCTTGTAGCTATCCCTCTATGAACAAAAATTCTTTCACTGTTATCATCATCATCTTTGCAACCCTTTATTTGAAGTTGATTACCTTCCAAGTTTATTTCAAGATCTTTTTTATCAAATCCAGCAACAGCGATAGTTATCCTTAGCAAATTGGTGGAAATTTGTTCAATATTATAAGGGGGGTAAGAGTCGGTAGACAACTTTGATATTCTATCAATTGTTCTCTCAAATTGTTCAAAACCTAAAAGAAATGGACTGTTAAATACTGACATTCTACTCATAAATCCTCATTAAAGTTGAGCGATATATTTAATTGAACCTTAAAAAGCGTTCATTAAATAAATATTACATAACATATACTTTTTCAACAATTTTTTTTTGAATTTTTTGTATCCACTAATTAATGTTAAACTGCGTCTGTAATTAACATTAGATAAATGATCATGAAAATTAAAATAAGTTTTTTATTATTATTCTTGTATATATCACCAGTAAATTCTAATGAAAAATTTAGTAATTTTAAAAATTATAGTAAAACAAATATAAAGATCCAATTAATTAAAGTTGTTGACGGCTTAAATTATCCTTGGGGTATGACTTTTATAGATAAGCATAACCTAATAATTTCTCAAAAAAATGGTAAATTAGTTAGAGTGAATATCAAAAACCATGAAATTTTTGATGTAAAACACCAAATTCAAGATATTTATTATAATGAAAACTTCTTTGGTCAAGGAGGACTACTAGATGTCTTATTCCATGATGGAAAAATATATTTTAGTTACAGTCAAAAAGGTAGAAACAATAATGGTTTTAGTACAGCAATTGCTAGAGGTAAATTAATTAAAGATAAAATTATAGATCATGAAATTCTATTTGTTGCAAAGCCAAAATTAAAAACAGATAAACATTGGGGTTCAAGAATGGTAATAAAAGGAAATCATTTGTATGCAAGCATAGGAGAGAGAGATTTCGGTATGATTGCTCAAAACCCAAAAAAACATCCTGGAAGTATAATTAGAATTAATATAGATGGAACTATTCCAAATGATAACCCTGGATTTGTTGATAAGCATAATTGGTTGCCAGAAATATATCTAATTGGGGTTAGAAATCCTCAAGGAATGACAATTTCCCCTTACGACGACAGCATTTTTTTTTCACAACATGGTCCAAGAGGTGGGGATAATTTAGGCAAAGTGAGTTATGCAGGAAATTTTGGTTGGAAAGATATTGCCTGGGGAGGAACAGAATATTATGGAGCAAAAATTGGGACTGTTCCATTTAAAGAAAAGTATAATAAACCTATTCTGACTTGGGTCCCTTCTATAGGAGTTGGCCAAATAAATTTTTACAATGGTAAAACCTTTCATGAATGGAATGGTGATTTAATTGTGAGTGCAACCAAGACTGGTTTACTCTTTCGATTAGGTTTTGATGGAAAAAAGATAAAAAAAAAAAAAATAATTATTCAAAAAAAAATTGGTAGAATTAGAGATTTTGAGATTGATAGCAAGGGTGATATTTACATTATAATAGATGACGAAAACTCTTCTTTATGGAAATTATCAAGATAAAATTAATTGGAAACATAAAAATTAAACCTTTATTATATTCTTTGTTTGTCAAAATTAAACTTTGGTGGAGCTGGACGGGATCGAACCGACGACCTTCTGAATGCCATCCAGACGCTCTCCCAACTGAGCTACAGCCCCATAATTTGAAATTATTAGCAAGATGTTATTTTTTCAAGCTTTAAAAAATTAAGCTTATGTTTTACATAACTGAATTAAAGTTTGAATATATCCTGTTCTATACTCTAACAATTTATTTTTTCTTCTAAAAAAATTTGTTGCTAATACTAGGTTATAGTAAGGTATACTTGGGTACTTGTGATGAGTAGCATGCTCCGAAAAACCGTAAGATCCAAAAATCATTCTTGTTATAAAGTTACATTTTAAATTTCTAAGAGTTCCTCTACCAACAATGTAGGATGAGGATTCCAAGACCTGGTGCTCTGCAATTGCTCGCATAATTGAAATAAACACTCCCAAACTCGCAAGACCATATATATAAATCATAGAATATGAAAATAAAGATCTAGCCAATATTATTCTTAAATCACTCTCAAAAAAAAAATTGAATAAAACTAGCGTATTAAAGAAAAATAATTGGACTATAACGACTCTCTTTAGTGATTTGAAGTTATTATGTAATCTATGTTTAATAGCTTTTAAAAAAATTATACGTGCATGCTTCAAAAAAATACATTCAATAAAAATTAAAAATATTTTTTTTCCTTTAATTTTTTTTAAATAAGTTTCTTTCGTATCTTCATCAGTCCCAAACTTATTATGATGAACCCAATGTCTGTCTCTATACGAATCAAAATCTGTAAAAAGAAGTGGTCCTAATACCCATTGCCCAAAAAAGTCACAAAAAGTTCTTTTTTTAAAAATAAGTCTATGAGCACTTTCATGCATCAGGTTTATAATACCGTTACTAAATAATGAAAACCAAAAAAATGATATTATTAATATCCACGGGTCATTGGATAATGTTGATAAATAAATAGGTGCAAAGATAAAAGAAATGTGTAAAACAATTAAAAACAAGGACAAATAATCATTTCTTTTTATATTGTAAGTATTTAAATTAGTATTGTTCATTGAGTTTATCTATATATTCTAAAGTTTATAACACCCGGTGAAAGTAA
>MDTB01062606.1_pt1 | contig 16662 bp, 13 predicted proteins | sample 811161 | NCBI WGS metagenome assembly MDTB01 (sample SAMN05326650, study PRJNA326480) | marine metagenome | isolation source: seawater | place: Mediterranean Sea | collected 2009
CCATGCCTTAAGACAAAGTACCATCGGCGCAGAAGGGCTTGACTTCCGAGTTCGGAATGGGATCGGGTATGACACCTTCGCAATAATCACCAGGCAAAGTGTTTATAGTATATTTTTATTTTTTTACAATAGATTTTGTATACAGCATTTGTAAGATAAATAACCATATTATCCTAAGTCTGAATTTAGATTTTTCATAATATCTTTTTTTAAATACAATTTCTTCATCTAGTACATTTATAGACTTATTTCCATTATACAGTACATCAAATAAAATTTTATATCCCCTTGAGTAAAAAAAATTTTTATAACTTGTGATCATTTTTTTCTTACAAAGAAAAAATCCAGATAATGGATCTGACGTTTTTTTTCCAAAGACTAAATTAATTAGAATTATTGCAATATTAGATGCTAAACTTCTAAAAAAACCTAAGTTAATTAAATAGTTTCTTTTTTTTAAAAATCGACTTGCAACAACAATATCCACATTATTTTTATAAATTTTTTTCCATAATTTATTTATATATTTAAAATCATGTTGTAAATCTCCATCCATTACCAAGATGTAATTATTATTCGACTTTTCAACACCCATAATAACAGATTTACTTAAGTCCTTTATTTTATTAACTCTTAGATAGCCTTTTATTTTCTTTGATTTGATTTTTTTAATTTCATCATAGGTCCCATCTGGAGAATTATCATCAACAAAAATAACCTCTGATACTATTTTTAAATTTGACAATTTTTTTTTAATTTTAGATATATTTTTTTTTTCGTTATAAGTAGGTATAATTACAGAAATCATTTTCAATTTTTTAATATAACTATCAATATATGCATAAATTTAATATTTAAATTTAACTTAACTTTATATATTAATAAACTTATACTATGTTAAATTTTTTTTTAGCTACTAGTGTTTGTACTGTTGTGCTTTTTAGCTATGGAAAAATTTTTCAGAATTATGTTCTACATATTGAAAAAAATAAAACAAATATAGCTGAGGCTGGAATCTTTGGGTGTATTTTATTATCTTTTATATCTTTAATTTTAAATTTTATATTACCTTTAAATAAATTTGTTGGTGATTTAATAATATTTATATCTTTTGTTTATTTTTTAAAATTTTTTTCATCAAGTAAACAAAAAATTGAAATAATTTTGTTAATATCAGCTGTTACTCTTTTAACTTTATTATTATTATTTGCTTCAAATATAAATAGACCAGATGCAGGTCTTTATCACATTCCGTATATAAATATCATTCAAGAAAATAAAGTAATTATTGGTTTAGCAAATATTCATCAAAGATTTGGGAGTATTTCAATAATGCAATATTTATCAGGAATTTATAATAGTCACTTTTTTAAAACTGAATCTTTTAACATTCCTTTAGCTTCTTTGTTTAGTTTTTATTTTATATATTTGGTAAAATTACTTTTTATTAAAAAAAATTTTTACAAAAAAGAAAATATTTTAATTATATTAATTGGAGTATTTTCATTCTATTCATTTAGTAGATATAGCAATTATGGGAATGACCTGCCATCACATTTGTTCTTTTTTCTAATGGTAATTTCTATAATTCTTATTGAAGACTTTAGTAAAATCAAAATTAGTGATTTTGGTAAGATTTTATTATTTTCAGTTTATTGTTTTTTAAATAAAGTTTTGATGCTTATTTTGTTTATTTTTCCAGCAGTATTATTTTACTTTTTATTCAAAAATAAGAAATTTTCTCAAATAATATTAAAACCTCAGATTGTTTTTTGTTTCATTTTTTTGTTTCTTTGGATGCTAAAAAATATTCTAGTTTCTGGATGCATAATATATCCAGTGCACCAAACATGTATAAAATCATTTAAATTTACAAATATTGAAAATACGAAAAATTTTGCTATTGAAAGTGAAGCTTGGTCGAAGAGTGTAAATAATAATAATAATAATAAACTTACTTCTCAAAGCGATTACATAAAAAACTTTGAATGGTTTGCAACTTGGAAACAAAATCATCTAAAAATTATTAACGAAAAAATTTCACCGTTATTAATTTTTTTAATAATTTATTTAATATTAGCTGCAAGTTTAAGCAAAATAAGACTTAGATTTGATAATTTTTCGAAGATAAATTTCCTACTATTATTTACGTCAGTTTTATTTTGTATTGTGTGGTTTGTAAAATTTCCACTATACAGATATGGGACTCCATTTTTAGGATTATTGTTAATCACATTTTTTTTTATAATTTACGAGCTAATTTCAATTAACTTTAATTCGAATATTTTAAGAAAAATTAATATATTTATTTTGCTTTTGTCCTTGACTGCATTTAGTCTAAAAAATATTAATAGAATAATTGATTTAAATAATGAAAAATATGTAAATTATCCATGGCCTAAAATTTATACTCTAAATGATAGTGATAGAAATGTTCCTAAGGAACTAGTTTCAATCTATGATTCACAAAATCAGTTTTTGTATTATTACTCATATGATGAATGCATGTATAGTAAATCTCCGTGTTCACATTACCTTCGTAAAAACCTAAAAATAGATATAAAATTTGGATATAGAATTTATTTTCTTTAATCTAAAAAGCGATATTTTAATATGCAATAAATTGCAATAAATGCATCTTTAAAAGTAATTTTTTTTCCCTCTTGATAGGATCTGCCTCTGTATGAAATTGGTACTTCATAAAAAATAAATTTTTTTTTAGCAAGTTTTAATGTTATTTCTGGCTCTATGCCAAAGGAGTTTTCCTTGAGTTTAATTGACTGTATTACAGATCTTTTAAAAACTTTATAACCAGTCTCCATATCTGTCATATTGAGATTTGTCATAATGTTTGTAATTAAAGTCAAAATTTTATTTGCCAAATAATGCCAAAAAAAATGTAATCTTGCATATTTTCCACCTAAGAATCTTGAACCATAAACAACATCAGCATCAGTCTCTAAAAATGGTTGGATTAATTTATCGTATTCATCTGGATTATATTCTAAATCAGAATCCTGTATTATAATTATATCTCCAGTTGCAATTTTTATTCCAGATCTAATAGCAGCACCTTTACCTTTATTATTTTGATGAAAAATCTTTTTAAGTATAATATTTTTTTCAATCTCATTGATTATATTTCTTGAGTTATCAGTAGAACAGTCGTCTATAACAATTATCTCTTTATCGAATTTAGAAAAATTATCTACCTTATCGATAACTTTTTTAATTGTATTTTCTTCATTATAACAAGGTATAATGATTGAGATTTTTGGATTATTCATCTTATTTAATTTTTCCTCTTAGTAAATTTGAGTAATCATTATAAGTTTCCTTTAAAGCAAGCTTTAAGGGTATCTTTGATGACCATCCATATTTTTTTGCCAGGGATAGTGAAAGTTTTTTTCTTGGAGTTCCATTATAATTTTTTTTAATATATTTTATTTTTAAATCGACATTTGCAATTTTCATTAAAATATTTGCATATTCTTCAATAGTTTTTTCAAAATTTGAGCCAATATTTATTAAATTATGTTTCACATTTTTTTTCATAAAAAAAATTATTGCATCAGCAAGGTCATCGACATGTAAAATTTCCCGCTTTGATTTTCCGTTTCCCCAAAGAATTAAGTATTTATTTTTTTTAACCTTGGCTTCATAAATTTTTCTAATAAGTGCTGGCACAAAGTGGCTTGAGTCCAGATTATAATTATCATTTGGCCCAAAGGTATTTGTGGGCATTAAAGATATATAATTAGTTTTATACTGCTTATTATAATTTTCGCATAATTTGATTCCGGCAATTTTAGCTATTGCATATGGTTCATTAGTTTCTTCAAGTGAGCTTTTTAAAAGATAATTTTCTTTTATTGGTTGCTTTGCTAGCTTTGGATATACACAACTTGATCCCAAGAAAATTAGTTTTTTTACACCTTTTAAAAAACTACCATGTATTAAATTATTTTGTATAGCTAAATTATCAAAGATAAATTTTGCTCTATTTTCATTATTTGCTTTTATACCTCCAACCATAGCAGCACAGATTATTACAATATCAGGTTTTTTAATATCTAAAAATTTATAAACCTTATTTTGATTAGTTAAGTCTAATCTTTTTTTTTCAATAGTTATAATTTTTTTATATTTTAAGTCTTTAAGTTTTTTTACTACTGCTGAACCTACTAAACCATTGTGACCAGCTACAAAAATTTTTGAATTTTTTATATTCATATATTATTAATAAAATAACTTATATTTTAAGATTACATATATTATTCTAAAACCATCTTTAAAAGAAATTTTTTTTCCTTGCTGAAAAGTTCTACCCTTGTATCTGATAGGTACTTCTATTATTTTAATATTTTGTTGTGATAGTTGAGATGTAACTTCCGGACAAAAGCCAAACCTATTTTCATTTAGTTTTAATTTGTTAAATCTAGACTTTTTAAATACTTTATAACAAGTATGAGCATCTGTTAAACTTTGACCATTTATAATATTGGAAAAAATTGTTAACATATGATTTGCAAACACTCTAAATTTTGAGGTAAAATTTGTATTTTTATATCGATCTTTATTCAACACTCTTGACCCATAAACAACTTCGGAAAGACCTTTTTTAATTGGGTTAATTAGCTTAAAATAATCTCGAGGATCATACTCTAAATCACCATCTTGTATAATAACTATTTCTTCTTTAATTTTTGAACGCGCAGTTCTAATTGCAGCTCCTTTTCCACAATTTTTATTTTTAAAGATTACAGTGTCCACTTTACTTTGTATATTTTTTTTAATAATTTCTTTCGTTCCATCTGTTGAGTTATCATCAACCAAAATGATTTGAGATGTAATTTTTTTTAGTTTTGTAATTTTCTCTATAATATATCTGATTGTTTTTTTCTCATTATATACTGGTATAATTACTGAAACTTTCATAATTAATAACAATTAGTTTAAATTATCTTGCCTTACAATCAAATTATCATTTTGTTTTTTCAAATTTCGCATCACTAAAATAAATTACAAAAATAAGTATTAATGATAATGCAAAGCCACCATTAAAATATCCTGCGCCTCTTACTAGTTGGGTTATGACAATGGAAAAAAGGAAAATTTTTACTTCAAAATCAATTTTTTGTGAGATAAAAGCTAAAAAAAGTACAATGAAAATTATAAGTCCAAAAATACCAAATTCGACTAAAATTTTTGCAAAATTATTTGAAGCATCACTATCATTAAGATCTTTTAACACCAGTTTTGAACTTTCGTTTCTATCAAATAGGGAATTTGTATTTTTTGTAAAATAATTATTAAATGCAATTTTATATTGATTGAAGCCATGTCCAAAAGGTTTTTCTAATAAAGAGTCTTTTGCTACAAGAAAAGACGTAAAATGAACTGCCCCACTTAAACTCCCTGGATTAGACATCTCACTTCTTTCCTTTGCAGTTTTATCTTCAGGCAAGTAGATCTCTCCAGTTAATACATTCAAATCCTCATATATGGGTATAAATCTCTTGTTGCACTGTTTGTCAGAATATAATGTATATGAACTTATTATTATCAATAAAAAGTAAGTAATTTTTACCTTAAATTTAATATTTTTAAAATTAAATAATAATAAACCTATAGCACATAAAATAATTCCCACATGCAACGTAGTTGAACTTTTAATTAAGCATATAATATAAAATAATGTTGTTAAAAATAAATGAATTTTTTTTTTTGAAACAACAAATTTATTATATGAATATAAAATAACTGCTGGAGCAATCATTCCTAAATGAGAATTTTCGAAGAAAATACTCTCTTGAAATGATATGTTTAATGGGAATAAAGCATCTGGATTATTAAATGCATTCTTATCTAATATATAAAAAAAATCTTTTAAACCACCACAGTAAAAAGGATTATCATATTTAAAATCATACAAATTTATAATTGTCGACAGAAAAAATAATAAATAAAAATAAATTATTATTTTTTCTAGATTTGCCCTAAAAAAATTTTGTAGATGCAATGACGTAAATATAAATATACAAAATAAGCATATTGAAAAAATATTATAATTTGATGTATTAAAATTATACACTAAGGAGGTCGTGAAAAGATGTAGATATAAAAGAAATAAAGATAGTAAGGGAACTAATATAAAATTAAGATTGAGACTATTTTTTTTAAACTTAAATAAAATAAATATTATAGATAATAAAAACAAAAATCTAATATATCTTCCTACATTTTCAGTTCCATAATGTAAGCTCCACAAGAAAAAGGGGCTAATAAATAATATAGCTATTATGAAGTCAATTCTGTCATTTAATTTTTTGATCATTTAAATATTTAACTTTTACTAAAATAAAAATAAAACCCAAGAGGATAAAAACTAATCATATTTATCCAATTATTAAAAAAGTTTCCTGATGTAGCAAGAGGTAATAATACTAGAAAAAATCCAATAATTAATATTTTTTCAGAATTATTAACTGTTCGCTTCAAGAAAAAGAAAATAAAAATTTTATAACAGGTGAAAACAAAAAGTGAGAATATGAACAAAAATCCAATGAGACCTGTTTCTGCTAATAATTGGAAGTAAATATTGTGAGGGTGTGTTGTGCATGCGCTAATATTTTTAATTTCAACAAGTGGAGATTTTGTTGGCAAAATCTTGAAAACTAATGAATTGTCAATATATCTTTTTTTGTAAATGATTTCTTCTATAATTCCTTCTTTGTCAGAAAAAAACTCAAAAGATGATTTATTGTCTAAAAAACTAAAAAAATTTTTTTTCTCATTAAAAAATTTATAACTAAATAACAGATCTCCTTTAACAATTTTATCTCCCTTTTTTACATAAAAATTATTTATATAAAAATTTCTCATATAATGTCCAGTATTAATTTTAATTTCAGTATTAAGAATTTTTTGTTTGTACTTATAAACAACAAATCTTTTATCATCACAATAGTATCTGTATGACTTTGGTCCAAATCCTATAATTTTTTTTTCTAAGAACATTTTATATGACGTTAGAAACATCGGGGAATGTTGTGGGAATAATTTATATTTAATTTGTTCTTTTTTAATTTTTTTTTGATATTTATCCATTGTTAATTGTTTATTTGTAAATATTTCTAATATTGGAAAGGAATGTCTTAATAATTGATTAACATACCTGTCATAAATCATGTTATTTGATTTAATAAATACAAAAAATATTATTGGGATTAATAAAAATATTAATAATTTTTTTAGATTATTAATATCAATTACTAATAAAGTTATGACAAGTAAAAGTAAACTCATTAAAAATGCTAATCTTTCACCAGTTAAAAAAATAAGTCCGAAAATAAATAAACTAAGAGTTAAGTTTAAATAAAAATAAGATTTATTTTTTTTGAGAAAGAAAATTATCGCAACATATAATGGTAACAATCTAAAAAGAAAACTTCCTAAAATTAAATCATCACCAAAAAAACCTGATATTCTATCAATTCTATATTTTGTATTTCCAATTAAGTTTTGTCCAAAAAAATATTGAATATAACCATCTAAGGTGACTACAAAAAGAGTTATAATAAGTATTAATGATATTATTTTGATATTTTGTTTATTGCTTTGGATAACATAAAATACAGCAAAAGAAAAAATTATAAAACGTATATAAAAAATGACATTTAGTATTACTTCATTTGTTATATCTGAGATAAAAGTATTTAATATTAAATAAACATAAAATGCCGAAAATAATAAAAAAATTTTTTTTTTGAGAAAACTTACCTCTTTATTTTTGATTATTTCAATTACAAATGTAATAATCAAGGTATTCATAAAAACTTCAGCAATTAATGGACCGACCACAAGAGTTGCTGGAAAGAGAGATACTAACACTACTTTGAAAGCATTATAATAATTAGCATCTTGAAAAATTTTAATATTTTTATAAATCATGTTTTGTGTATTGAAAGATTCTATTAATAAGTTTTAAAATTATAAATTTCACTAAGTTTAAATTTTTAATTTTTAAAATTTTAATTATTGTAAAATTTTGTTTTATAATATTTAAAATTGATGCATTAGATCTTCCCCCAAGTCTCATTTTTACTAAAAAGTTATTAATATAAAGATTTTTTAATTTATACTTTTCTAAAAATCGATGCATTAACTCTATATCAGCAGGATTTCCTAATTCATTATAATAAAGGCCAAATTTTTCATATATTTCCTTTTTGACAACAAAACTTGGATGAGGTGGACTCCACCCCTTCAAGAATGCATCTTTCTTAAAGTGATTTGATTTCCAAACTCTAACAATCTTATTTTCATTTTTTTTTGAACAGTAAACAATATTTCCATATAATATATCGACATTATTTTTTTTAAAATTATCTAAAATTATATTAAAAACATTATTGTCATAAAATTGATCATCAGAATTTAAGATTATAACTAAATTTCCATTTGCTAATTTTATGCCCTTATTGATTGCATCATAAATTCCATTATCAAGCTCAGAGTATATTTTTAATTTCTTGGAGTTGAAGTTTTTGATTATATTCAGCGTATCATCCGTAGAACAATTATCTATAATGATTTGCTCATATCCATGGAAATTTTGAGATCTTACAGACTCTAAGTTTTTTAATATAAATTTTTCACTATTAAAAGTTGGTGTTATTACTGTAATTTCGGTTGTATTGTTCAACTTTCAAATTTTAAAAAAAATAAATAATTTTTAACTAATTTTATTCTATATCCTTTTTTTTCTAGATTGACACAAATTTCTTTAAAATCAGCACATTGCCAATTTTTTGATCGATAAATATCATAGCCATCATAATTTCCAATTTTAATTATATTTGTGTAATCAAAATCTTTATTAGAAAATGAAAAAATATCATCTTTATTAAAATTAGTTAAATTTTTAGAAAAGAATAAAAAAATAAACAAGAACAAACAATACCTAATATAAGTAAGATTTTTTAATAACAGGTTTTTTAAATTATTATTTTGGAATATAGCAAATAACAATAAAGAGCAAGGGAAGGAAATTAAATTACCCCAAGCATATCTTACTTCAGGTGCTTTAAACCATATAAAAAAATTTATAATTATTGGAATTAAAAAAATTATATAAAATTTTTTATTATTTAAAGTAATTTTATCTTTTGAGACAAAGATTAAAACTATAGAGATTAAAATTAATAGTAAGCCAATTTGAATAAAAGATGTTTGTAAAAAGTAATGTTTTATCCATGGCATAAACCAATCAAAACTATTAATTGTATAATCAAAATCTAAATGTCTAGTTTTAAAAGGAGCGTCTCTGGTGAGGCCCATGGCTTCTTTAACCATATAATTCATTTCATTTATATTTACAGACCAATCTGTATCAAAACATGTAAATTTAACGGGAAAAATAAGACAGCCACTCAAGACAAAATTTCTAAATATCCAAAGTCCACTTGAGAAAAGAATAAAAAAATTAGTAAAATTTATTATCTTTATTTTCTTAATAAAGAGATATATTAAAATTGGGATTAAAACTATTGCTAAAGTAGAAATTCTAGATGTTGCAGATAAAAATATTGAAATCATTAATAAATTAATTAAATCTACATCTTCAAAATTATTTTCAAAACATTTAATAAAAAAGTAGAAAACAAAGATATATGAAACCATTGCGAATATATCTCTCTCTGGGTTTCCTAAATGGTTTAAAATAATTCCATTATTAAAAGGATGAATTAAACTGAATATAATCAAAAATAAGCAGCTTAAAATAATAAAAATTTTGCTTTTTAAATTGACACTGTTTTTTTGAATTGCTTCGTAAAATAATACAGAAACTATAACTGCATTAAAATAAAATTTGGTATTTAGATTTTTAATTTCACCATCCAGTAAAGATAGAATTGAATGCCAACTTGAATTCATTCCAAGTCTTATTTCTAAGTTTACTAATCCAAATGTAATTTTATTTAGACTCATCCATTTTAATGTTTGCATATGGTACATTGGCGAATCGATATTGTTAGAATTATAGAAAGCAGTAAAAGTGAATATTAATATTAAAATTGAATAAGTAAAAAAATTTATTTGTATTTTATCCTTTTTAAAGCCAATTAAAAAAAAGATTAATCCTACAATGTAAATTGGTAACGTAAAGTAATTTAAAGAGATAAAAATATTTGAAATTAGAGAAATAAATAATAAGAAAATCAAACCATAAAAAATATCAACATTATATAAGTTGTCTTTTTTTTTTAACAAATATTTTTTAAAAAAAAATGAGTAACCAAAAATTACAAATAATGTTATTAAACTAGTAAATATAGCATAAATCATAAAGCTAAAATTTTATTCCTTTAACGCTTGACCGCTAGCAATTCTCCTACTTTTTTCATCATCGGTATAAATCCAACAATTAATCATACTTCTCGTATTAAGATATTTTTCTATATATCCCTGCTCAAGTGAAATATTAAATCTTGCAGCAATTGCATTTTTAGGTTCACAAATGCCATCCTTCTCATACTTAATTTCCAAATAATTGATATTAATAAACCAGGAAATAAAATTTAAAACTATAAATGAATAAATTATTTTTTGGTTGAAATTTTTAATTATAAAAAAATAGAAAAAAATTATAGCTGGTTGTAAATAAGATAATTCAGCTGGTATATAAAAAAAAATTAATAAATTAGATAAAATTAATAAGATAAGAAAATTATTTTTTTTTATATAACTGCTCATTTTTTTATTTTTTACCAAAACAATTACTAAAAAAAGAATCAAAAAAGATTGAAAAATACCAATTGTAAGATTTAACTTATATAAAAATCTGTATAATAATCCTAGATAGCCTTGATCAAGTGGTCGAGCTGCCGTAAGCCAGTCTAAACTAAATTTAGAATAATACCAAATCGGTAGATAAAATAATCCACCAATAATAAATGAAATTATAAAATTATATAATTTTTCTATGAAGCTAATTCTATATTCAAAATTGAAAAAAAAATATGCTATTAGTATAAATGGTACAAAGTTTATTCTTGATCCAATGCAAAAAGCAAAAAATAACACTGCTAATTCCTTAATATTTTTTGATAAGAAATAAAGACCTAAAGAATAAAATAAAAAAGCCCAAGAATAATCAATTGGCTCTATATTATCAAAAAAAAGTATTGGGGATGATAAACATAACAATAAAAATACTAAGAAATTTTTATCAAATTTAGCTTTTTTTTTTGTAAATGATAAATAAAAAAAAATAACACCAATAATAAAAAACAAAAAAGTTGATAAATTTGTTGCCCAACTGCCGAAATTGTATGCTAAAAAACCTATACCTAATTCTGGTATTGGATTGCCTGTAAATCTTGAACTAATAAATCTACCAGCCTCAAGTCTTTGCTCAAATACAGAAATCATTGGCAAAGTATCTTCATCAGAACCATAACCACCTATAAAAGCAAGATATATCCCAAAAAAAGATACTAATAAAATTAATAAAATTGAAAATTTAGTTGGTTCGATATTTTTATATAAAATTTTTTTAACCATAAAAGTTTATTTCTTATCAAATATCTTAGGATTTTTTTTTATTTGATAAATAATCACTCTGAACCATGTCTTTTACTAACTTTTTAAAACTTATTTTTGGTTTCCATTTCAAATTTTTTCTAGCTAGTTTTGCATCACCTAGTAAAGTCTCAACTTCGGCAGGTCTAAAATATTTTTTATTACACTCAATAATAATATTTCCTTTGTTGTCATAACCTTTTTCATCAATTCCTTTTCCTCTCCAGCTAATTTTTATGTTCAATATTTTTGCTGCCTCTATGATAAATTGTTTTACTGAATACTGTTTTCCTGTAGCAATTACATAATCTTTTGGAGTTTTTTGTTGCATAATTAGCCATTGCGCCTCAACGAAATCTTTAGCATGACCCCAATCTCTCCTTGCATTTAAATTACCAAGTACAAGTTTTTTTTGCAAACCAAGTTTAATTTTTACAAGCCCTAAGGAGATTTTTCTTGTTACAAAAGTCTCTCCTCTTCTTGAACTTTCATGATTGAATAAAATACCATTACAAGCAAACATTTCATAAGATTCTCTGTAATTTTTTGTTATCCAGTGAGCGAAAACCTTTGCTACAGCATAAGGGCTCCTTGGATAAAAGGGTGTTTTTTCATTTTGTGGAATTTCTACCACTTTGCCAAACATTTCTGATGAACCAGCTTGATAATACTTAATTTTTTTTTTTTTCGAAAATGATCTAATCGCTTCTAATATTCTCAAAGAACCTAACCCTACAACATCTGCCGTATATTCAGGCACCTCAAAAGAAACTTTTACGTGTGATTGGGCAGATAAATTATAAATTTCATCAGGTTTTATTTTATCAATGATAGTTCTTATTGATGATGCATCAACTATATCTCCATAATGAAGAAAAAAATTTTTTATTTTTTTATCGTTATATAAATGGTTTATACGATCAGTGTTAATACTTGAGGATCTTCTTATAACACCGTGCACCTTATATTTTTTTTTTATAAGTAATTCAGCAAGATAAGATCCATCTTGACCTGTTATTCCAAAAATTATCGCTTTCTTCATAAAAATCTTTCTTTTAAGAAATTAAAGTTAATTATTGTTCGACGCATTCTGGAAATTTTCCTAATTCAAACTCATAAATATATACGTTTGATCTATTATTGGATTTATTAAAAGGGTTTCTCGCAGCATGTTTATTTATATTAATCCCCTCTGATACTAGCTTTCCAAGACATTTTTTATATCTTAACATTAAATATTTTTCCTCCCCTAATATATATCTTGGATTTTTTTTTATTAATAGATCTTTATAAATTTTTTTTGTTTTATCATTATCAAATATAGCCCAACTAACAAACTCATCAGAAATTGCATTGAATTCAGCAAACCCTATAGATCTATGAGCAACTATAACAGTATCATCATTATTAAGTTTTTGATTAGCCCATTTAAAAAGAAGATAACCATTAGCATTTTCCTCTAATACCTTTTCCCTACTTTTTTGAGAAATAGAACCTATACTTAAAGAATAAATACCATAAAACAAAATTGGGATTAAAATCAATCCTTGAAATCTATTTAAATAATCCACTAGCTTAATTTTATTATAAAAACTGTAATAAGTTGTAAGAAGAATTAGCCAAAAATAAGGTTCAATAAAAAATCTTGCAACCAATGGTCCCTTAAAAATATTGATAAAAATAAATAAAAAAATTGCTCCAGAAATTAAATAAAAAGTTTTATCCTTTTTTTTTACAAATAAAATAAAAAATAAATATAAAAAAGCAGCCCCAATTGAGTAAGTAATTTGTCCTATACTTTTTGGAAAAAATAAATATAAAAAACTTTCATGTCTTTTATAGTTTACTATATAGGGATTCATTAAATCGCTACCTATTAAACTAGTGGGTATTGGAGTAAACATATAATCAAAAATATTTCCACCAAAATTTAAAGTTTTAAAGATAATAACAGGAAAATATAAAATTAAAGATGCTGATACTAAAGACAAACAAAAAATTGAAAATTTTTTATGAATTATTGAATGATATAAAATCATCATACCTATAATTCCTGAACTTAAAATAAACGAAAATTTACCATGTACTGAAATAATCAGTATAATTATTGAAATAAAATAAATTCCAAAAGCATCTAATTGATTTTTAAATAATGTTTTTTGAAATTTTAAGACGAAAAGAGAAAAAATTACAAAATTCGAACAAGCAAAATATAATTGAGGTTTTGAGGCTGATACTAAAAATACTAGAGTAGGTGATAGTATAATTAATAATAAATAAAAATAATTTTTGTTTGAAATTTTTTTAATAATTCCTAAAACTGGTATTAGAGCTACAACTTGAATAACGTTAATGAATTGCTCTGAACCAAATAACAAGCCTAATGAAATAAAGATTTCTCCAGCCCCACTCAAAAATGAGTGAAAGTGAAATAATGATATTGGATATATTGCATTTTTTAAAATAGATAATGCTACAAATAAATGATACCCCAAAGCATCTCCATGAGTAAATGGAGAAAAGCTTAAAAGAAAATATAATGTTATTAAAAGCAAAAATAGATACTTATCAAAATTATTTAAAGAAACTTTAAAATGATTTTTATTTAATAAAAAATTATCTTTTAATCTGAAAGATACAATTTTATATAAAATTTTTTTTAAACCTAAAAAAAAAATTACAAATGATGAAAAAATAAAAAGAAATTTTAAATTAAAGATTAATATCAATTGATAATTAATTATTAAAAAAAGATTTGAAGAAATAAATATTTTTAAATATTTCTCCTGACAAATAGATGTAAATACTTCTTTTACAATTTTAACTTTAAATAAAATAGTTCCCAACTCATAAAATCCAAAAATTAATATTATTGATGATAAAACACCAAGAAATGGATAATTTTCAACAATCAGCAGAGATACGTTTGACATTTAGAGTTTTTTTATAATGTAATTATGTAAAATATATACAATTAGTATTGTAGCAAAAATGGTTCCAAATAATAAATATGATTGATGAGGCAAATAACCAAAATGAATAAATCTAAAAGCTATAATTTGCCCAATTAAACATGAAAAGATTAAATTATTTCCTGAAAATCTAAATGCTAAGAGTTCCAAAAGTGAGGATAAAATCGTTATTATAAAGATACCAGAAAATAAAAAATAAATTGAGCCAGAATAATATAAAAAAGCAATTATACCTGGAAGAGTATTGCCTTTAACATTTGAATATAATTTTTGCGTCTCTCCTAATGACTCTAAATTAAATTTCGACTCGTAAAGTGTAGGTCCTTCATTATTTGGTCTTTCTTTGAATGAATCAAAAAGAAATTTTTTACTAAGAATATTTTCCTTCGAGGTTACTGACATTACCCCATCAATTCCCACCCATCTATTTATTAAAAGATAAATTATTTCAGAATTATTTTTTTGAATTGTGTCATATTTTTTTGGAGTTTCTAAGCCCAAATCGTAAGAATTTTTTTCAATTGATAATGTTGATTTTCCAACATAAAAAAAGTTTGCTCTAATATAATTAACGGAAAATACAGATATGTAAAAAAGTATTACTATTACTAAAAATGAATTTAAATAATTTTTAATTGAAATTTTTAAATTTATTTTATTAGAAAATTTATAAACACCATATAAAATTGAAATGGCATTAAATATCATCCCTCTACTCAACATCGAGAGGGAGCTTAAAAAAGTTTCAAAAAATATGATAACAGCACTTAATGTAAAAAATTTCTTAAAAAAATTTAGTTCCAAAAAAATTAAAATTGATGAGATTGATGTTAAACCGAAAAGTAAAAGCCATTTATAAAAACCACTAAATAAAAAATTAAAATCATTCAGTGGCAAAAGTCCTTTCTGATAAATTTTTAGATAAAAATTTGTTATAGAAATTAAAACAAAGAACGCAAAAAAAATCATCCAAATCTTTATTCTTTTATTCAAAAAAAAAGTTTTTAAATTAAGATTTAAATTTATTTTTTTAGGATATTTAAAAATTAAAAATTCTCTTAAATAGCCTCCAGTAATAAATCCAACAATACCAATTGATGATACCATTAAAACTTTGTCAAATGATATAGATGTATAATCAAATAAACCTACCCCCTCTCTAAAAATTCCATCTGTAAACAATATTGTGCATGTGAACTTAAACCAAAACCCCAACCATAAAAATATAGAAAAGAATGTTTCAAAAAAAATTGCATGTTTTCTAAATGAAAAATAAATTAAATAATTTGAAACTAAAGAAAAAATCACATAAAAAAACCTATTACCTTCGTACTGATTAAAACCTTTTAAAAATAAAAATAATATTAATAAAAAAATTATTAACTTAAATGATTTAAAATAAATCTTTAAATTATTTTTTAAAATATGTGACATTAATTTAAAGTTTCTCGCTACTAAAAGGAGGTGATGGAGGTAAATTTAATGAATAAGATATCATTGCACAAAATGATGCGATAATAAATGCAAAAGAAACTGCTACTGTGCCACCGGTAACATATAATATTGGTATTAAAAATGTAATTGAAATTCCATAAAGTATATCTCTTTTAAATAGATATTTTCTAATTTCTGTTGATGTTTGAATTTGTTTATGTCTCAAGTACATTGCATAACTCATAAAATAGGAACCAATTAAAGACAATGATATTGTGAATACAATAAATTCCTTTCCAAGGTAGTTTATTTCACTTACTTGATATAGCGAATAAATTGAGAATATTACACCAGAGATGATTAGCAAAAATATAAATAAAAATAATTTTTTCAATTTTTCAGAAACTCTAATTTTTTGTTTGATAAAAGCAGGACCTATTACTGAATTGAAGAGAGTTCCAGGAAATGATCCAATAGAAAAACAAGCAAAAAATATTCCAGCTAATGATTTATCAAAAATAAAATAAATCATTATTCTCCAAGCGAAACTACTAATAATAATTGAAAATGACGACAAAAATGCAATTGTTTTCAAATTTAAAGTTATTAAGCTTTTAAAGTCATAATTTTTAAGGTTAAAATTGTTTAAAAAATTGACTATATTTAATAC
>MDTB01188048.1_pt1 | contig 16661 bp, 13 predicted proteins | sample 811161 | NCBI WGS metagenome assembly MDTB01 (sample SAMN05326650, study PRJNA326480) | marine metagenome | isolation source: seawater | place: Mediterranean Sea | collected 2009
GTGGCTTTAACTGTGTGTTGTTCCCTATTCCACAAAATGGAATGGAAGTCATCTGGAACCACAAGACACGGGCGTTGGGTAAATACCAGACGCTGATCGACGCAGAAATCTATAACGTTGGTTCCAATGGTCGTGCGGTGTTGTCCACTGCAGCGGACCAGTACCAACATAACGTCTTCTGGGACCCTGACGCTCGCGCTCAGTTTGAGGGTGACAGGTTCTTCAGTATGCTCCGAAATCACTACAAGCGTCCAACCCGCCGTGCAGGTGAAATGCTGCTGGTGAAAGACCCTGATAATGACCAAGAAGTTGGCCGTATGGCCTGGTCTTACCTGCCTGGTCAGCGTCGCGTTCGTCTGGCGCCTGACGTTGGGCATGATTCACCAAACCCATCCACATCTGGCATGACTACCTTTGATGATGACCAAATAGGTGGTCTTGAACGCTTTGACTGGGTGCTTAAAGGCAAGCGTGAGATGTTGGTGCCCTATAATAATTACGATGCGGTTTTCTGGACCTCTAAAGAAGACCTGCTGACGCCTCACCATGCTAAGCCGGAGGCTATTCGTTGGGAGAAGCACCGTGTTTGGATAGTAGAGGCCAGTCTCAAAGAAGGTCAGCGCCACGTGTACAGCAAGCGCCGTTACTACATCGACGAAGATAGCTGGGCCATTGTTGCCCAGGAATCGTACGATGCTCAAGGCAACTTGTGGCGGGTGCCGCTGTTCCTGAGTTTCCAGGCTTACGATCAGCAAGTGCCTTACTCGGGCTGGTCCACTATGTATCATGACTTGTATACCTCGGGTTGGACTATGTATTCCTTGCTTAGCAGTAACTCCTCCAAGCTGCTTTATAAAGAAGGTCATACTGATGGTTTCTTTACAGCAGAGGAAATGGCTGGTAGTGGCGTACGTTGATAAAGGGTAAGCAAAGGCCGTCTTAGGGCGGCCTTTGTTATTAGACACGGCTTGTAATAATAAGGTTTAGATATGTCTGACTTTGAATTTCGCGAACCAGCCGTCGTGAGCGAAGAACTGCGGATGTTACGTGATCAAGCTCGACGCTTTGTTAAAGATGTAGTAGAGCCGCATGGCGAACAGTGGGAGCGTGATGGCCTCGTGCCTCGGAGTATCTTTCGTGAGCTTGGCGATTTGGGGCTGTTAGGTGCTCGTTACCCAGAAAGTTGTGGCGGTAGTGAGCTGGGGCCTATGGCCTCTGTGGTATTGGCAGAAGAGTTTTCGCGTAGTAGTTTTGGGTGAGTTGGTGGCCTCGTTCACCGACGTCTACACCTGACCCGCCGTCGCGCAGAACCACAAGCATTCCACAAGATCTTCCAACAGGAACAAGACAATGAATACGGTCGAAAGGACGAAGGGGAACTTGATCGCTTCAGCATTGGTTTGCTGCGCGGTCGTCTTCCAACCCACTGCAAACGCGGCGGATGCGAACGCCAACCTCGAGCCCAATCGCGACCAGCCGATGATCAACCCGGCGGCTAGCGCGCAACAGGCAACGACGATCACGCTTCTCGGGACGAAGGGCGGCCCGGTGGAAGACCCGAGTGGCAGGCGTGCGCAGTCCTCGACGCTGCTCACCGTCAATGGTGTGCACTATCTGATCGATGCTGGCGATGGTGTGGTGAGCAGGCTCATCAAAGCTGGCGTGCCGCCCTATACCGTCAGAAAGGTGTTTCTGACTCACCGCCACTTGGACCACAATGCGGGATTGACGGCGTTCATGTCGCAAAGTTGGTTCAACGGGTGGTTCTTTCACGACAAGTACTACATGGACAGGAGCACGACGAAGCCGTTTGTCGAAATCTACGGACCGCCGGACACCTCAACTCTCTTCGAGGGTTCGATGAAGTTCCTGAGCGTCTCGGCGCGGGATGCCGACGCGCTCGGTTCGGGGACGATGAAATTGCCGCAGGAGGTGTTCTCTATGCGAACGATCGAAAAGCCCGGAGTGGTCTTCAATGATGGCACCGTGAAGGTGACCGCCATTGAGAACACGCATTTCACGCATTTCGGGCCGGGCCCCATTGCGAAGAACCGCGACTTCAGCTTTGCATATCGATTCGATACGCCGAGCGGTTCGGTGGTCTTTACCGGCGACAGCGGTCCGAGCGAGAACATCACGAAATTGGCGGAAGGAGCCGATGTTCTCGTCAGCGAGGTGCTCGATTTCAAGCTCCTGACGACCGAGTCCTTGGAGGGCGTTGGAATCACCAAGGCACCCAACCCGGAACCAATCAGATTCCACATGGAACGCAAGCATTTGTCTCCCGAAGAGGTTGGGAAGATGGCTGCCAAAGCCGGTGTGAAGCTCGTGATCCTGTCTCACGTGGTCCCGGGAGATGTGTCGCCGAAGTACTTCGTCGAGTTCGTCGCGGCGGTCAAGAAGTATTTTTCCGGGCCGGTCATCCTGGGGCAGGACCTATTCCAGTACTCGATGGTCAAGCAATGAGTGACCGTTCGGGGTGTCCGTCATGAAGCATTTCCTCAACTACCGGGCAGCCCACAGATGCACCACCAAGCCGCCACTGAAACCCATCTGCCGAGAACAACAATGAACCTTCGCCACCCTGCCCCCATTGCGCTCGTTCTGAGCAGCCTGCTGTCCCTCGCAGCCTGTAGCACCACGAGCAAAGCCCCTCCTACCGACCCTGCCAGTATCGGTGAGGCCTCGCTGCACCACGGCCTGATGCGCGGCTACCTGCCCATAGAGAACCTGCCCGACAGCCTGGCGCTGCTGCCAGCGCCGCCGCAGCCAGGCACCCCGACCTTTGATACCGACGAACTGGCCTTTACCAGCACCCGCGTCCTGCTCGACCAGCCGCGTGGCGACCTGGCTCGCAGTGATGCGCGCCTGAAGTTCCCGCAGGCGACGGAAGCCTTCCACTGCGCAGCCGGCATTCCCCTCAACAGCGATGCGACGCCACACCTGGAAACCCTGTTGCGCCGCGTCATGACCGATTCGGCCCTCTCGACCTTCAAGGCCAAGGATCACTACAACCGCACCCGTCCCTTTGTTTATAACAAGCAGGCCAGCTGTACGCCGGAAGAAGAAGCGTCACTGGCCAAGAACGGCTCCTACCCCTCCGGCCATGCCGCCCTGGGCTGGGCCTGGGGCCTGGTGCTGGCCGAGCTGATGCCCAACCGTGCCGACGCGCTCTTCCAGCGCGCCTACGACTACGGCCAGAGCCGGGTCGTGTGCGGCGTGCACTGGCAAAGCGATGTGGACGCCGGCCGCCTGATGGGCGCTGCCTCCGTGGCCACCCTGCATACAGACCCGACCTTCCTGGCGCAGATGGCGCTTGCCAAGCAAGAAATTGCGGCGCTGGAAAGCCAGGGCACGGCCACGCCAGCGAATTGCAGCACGGCAAGGTCAGGCCAGTAAGCCTTCGCATCGTTCCGCCCTTTTCCTGCAACCACCCCGAGAGACGCTCAATGACGACCCCGCTTGCCGCAGAAATCATCGTGACACAGCCCATGCTGCGCGCCACGGCGATACTGGCCATGATCGACGCCGCGCAAGGCCAGGCTGAAGCCCTGGGCCTGGCGATCAATATGGGGTTCTAGGGATTTTCCGTCCAAAAACGACAAAGTGCTCTGGAAGCCCCGCCATCTATGGCCTCTAGAGGGGTATTACTTTTTCCATATCCCTATTTTGGCTCTGATTGGGTAAGATTTGGCCTTTTTAGGCTAAATCCATGGCATTCGATGAACGTGTTCAAATCTTGTCCGAGGCGGAACAAGAACAGTTTTATGGACCTCCCGCTTTCACCTCAGCAGACCAACGCTTCTTTTTCTCGCTGAACGATAAGGAACTGGCTATCGCTACAAGCCTACGTCACCGGGGTCAGCGCTACATGCTGGTTGTACTGCTGGGCTATTTCAAGGCCAAGCCGGCGGTGCTTCATCCCGGTTTCCACCAGATCAAGCAGGATCTCAAATACGTTTATCAAACCATTCTACCAGGGCCGGGCTGTAGACCCTTTAATCTCACGCCAAAAGAGAACGAACGGATTTACCAACGTATTTTCCAACTCTGCAACTACCAGCGCTGGAATGCCAAAGACCACGGAGCTGCGTTGAGCGCCTACTTATCCCAGCAAGCCAGAGCCTGGACGGCTCCAAGACACCTCTTCGATGCGGCCATTGAGTATTGTTCGAGACAGAAGATAGCGATCCCTGCCTACAGCACGCTGCAAAAGATCATCAGTCAAGTGGTGGGAGATGAACAGGAAGACATGGCCAACCGCCTTGAGCGTGCAATGTCACAAGATCTTAAGCATGCACTGGCGGATCTCGTAAACGGCGAAGGTGCACTACCGTTCCGGCAGTTGCGACAATCGGCTCGTAACTTCACTGGAACCGAACTTGAGAAAGAGCTGGTTGTCTATCGCAACATCCAGCATTGGATGTCAGAAGTGGACCTGCTCTTGAGCCTGCTTTCACTGTCGCAGAAAAATCAACAACACCTGGCGGAGAAAGTCGACTACTACGGCGCCAAACTGAAACGGCAAACCATAAGCAACCAACGGCTGTATTTGTTGTGCTATTTGCAAACGCGATGGCAACAAGCACTCGAACGTATTGCCGATGGTTTTGTGCATCATGTCAGGCAGACCAAACAGAAGGCAAAGGAGTACGCAAAAGAAGCGGTGTATCAGGATTGGCAAAAAGCGGCCAAAAATGTCAGCAAGGCGGCCGAAGTGCTCCATCTATTCATTGATGACGAAATTGATCTGCAACTACCGTTTGCAACAGTAAGACAAAAAGCACTGAACCTCCTGGCCAAAAAGGATCTGGAATCGGTATGTCTCTTCTTGAACGAGCAGCGGCGATCAGTCGATGAAGCCATGTGGCAATACTACGACGAGAAAGAAAGCCTGCGTAAAGGTTTACTGCGAGAGTTATTTCGATGTCTGCGCTTTGAAGGCAGCGATGGCACTCAGCACTTAGCGACTGCCTTGGCGAAAGCACAAGGCGAAATCGACACCCTGGCCCAATTGCAAACCGCCGATACCCGGTTTCTACCGAAAAAAGTACACGAATACCTGCTGGATCGTGACGGTGAGTTATTGTCAAATCTGGTGTATGGGCATCAAGCCGCGTTCCTGTCTGATTGATCCTGTACTTGCTCGCCGTCCTTGAACTTCACGTTGTTGACCACGAGGGCCAGCAGATCAAATCCCTTGATCCGTTTCCAGCGCTTCTGCGCGGTTTCCAGTAGCTTGTAGACCATCGCCAGCGTGGTCTCTCGGGATCCGCAGTTCCGCGCTCTCTTGCTTCTCAGGCGCACCGTCGAAAACGTCGATTCGATCGGATTGGTCGTCCGGATATGGATCCAGTGTTCTGCCGGGAAGTCGTAGAAGGCCAGCAGCTCCTCACGATCCTTGCGCAGCCGTTCCATGGCGCCGGGATACTTCGACTCGAAGCGAACCAGAGTCCGGTCAAAGGCCTTGTGTGCGTCAGCCCGCGTCTCGGCCATCCAGATCTCATGCAGCGCCGCCTTGACTTTCGGTTGCACCGACTTTGGCAGCGCGGACAGGATGTTCGCCGTCTTGTGCACCCAGCAGCGCTGATGGCGGGTGTCCGGATAGCACTTGGCCAGTGCTTTCCAGAAGCCCAGGGCACCGTCACCGATCGCCAGCTTCGGGCTGGTCGTCAGGCCCCGGGCCCGCAGTCCCGACAGCAGTTCTGACCAGCTGGCCTCCGACTCTCGGTAGCCGTCCTCAACCGCAACCAGCTCCTTGCGCCCATGCTCCGTCACGCCGATGATCACCAGCAGGCAGAGGCGGTCATCCATGCGCACGTTGCTGTATACGCCGTCAGCCCACCAGTACACGTAGCGCTTCTGGCTCAGATCACGCTGACACCAGCGCCGGTGATCGTCAATCCAATGCTGCTTCAACCGGCTGATGGTGTTGGCGGACAGCCCCTTGGCCTGATCGCCCAGCAATGCAGCCAGTGCATCCTGGTAATCGCCGGTACTCACACCCTTCAGATACAGCCAGGGCAGCAGCTCCTCGACACTTCGAGCCCGCTTCAGGTATGGCGGCAACAAAGCACTGTTGAAGCGGACGCCGGAGCCGCTGCGATCCCTGACCTTGGGGACCTTGATCTCGACATTGCCGATGCCGGTCTGGACGGTACGCTCGGGCAAATAGCCATTGCGCACCACGGCCTTGCGACCATCGGGCAGCCGATGCTCAGCATGCTGCTCCAGTAGCACTTGGAGCTCGGCCTCAACGGCTTGTGCGATCAACTCGCGTGCACCGCTGCGTAACAACTCGGTCAGCGGATCTGTTACCTGTTCTTCTGGTTGTGAAAGCGCTCTCAGGGTAGACTGGGTCATGGCGTATCATTCTCTGTTGGTTGTGATTCTTGCCGGAATCAATCAACAGGATACGCCATCCTTCTATCTCCCCGTACACCAGAAATGACCATAACTCCGTGACGGTAACATCCTGTTAGATCGTTATGAGTGGTTCCTCTATCAGCAGATTCCTGATCGCCTGAATGGCCAACTAACACTGCCTGAAGTCATTAAATACCGGGCGCTTGATGCTGATCTGATCGACGGGGAGCATTGGCGAAAACATAAATATACGCTGCTGCAACAGAGCCAGCTAACCGATTTGGCCAAAGAGCCTGAGAAACTGATAAAGCAGATGGCCACTGAATTGGATACCCGTTTATTCGAGGTCGGTGAATATCTTGAACAGGAAGACAACCGGAATATCATCTTGCGCAATCCGCAGGGTAAACACTTCTGGCGCTTACCTTCGGCCAGCAAACATCATCTGGTCAACAATCCCTTCTTCCAGCAAATCCCTACAACGGGTGTCGCGGATGTACTGCGCATGGTGGATCGTGACACCGGCTTCATAGACTGCTTCGCGCATGTGCTGGGTTCCCAATCCAGAAGCCGTTCCCATGAATATGATCTGTTGGCAATTCTGGTCGGCAATGCAACCAATCAAGGCATTTACGGTATGGCACAGATCTCTGATCGTACCTATGATCAGCTCAGCACCATCCAGGCAAACTACCTACGTTTGGAAACCTTGAATGATGCCAACGACAACATCAATAACGCGACCGCCAAGCTGCCCATCTTCAGGCACTACAACATCCAGGAGGATGTTTTACACGCAAGTGCCGACGGCCAAAAGTTCGGAGCCCGGCGCGAGACGTTCAAAACCCGTTACTCGTCGAAATACTTCGGTACACAAAAAGGCGTTTCTGCTATGAGCCTAATCGCCAATCATACGGCCATTAATGCCAGGGTAATTGGTGCCAACGAGCATGAATCTCACTACATCTTTGATTTGTTGATGAGCAATACGTCAGACATTATTCCGGATGTGCTCTCAACCGACACCCATGGTGTGAACCATGTGAATTTCGCGTTGCTCGATCTGTTCGGATACCAGTTTGCCCCGCGCTATGCCCAGGTCGGTAAAGTGATCAATGACATGTTTGATGTCAAGGAAGACAAAGACCATAGAATACAGCTACGCTTGAAAAAGCCCATTAACACGCATCGAATTGCGCAGCACTGGGATACCATCCAACGGATCGCAGTATCGCTTAAACAACGGAAAACAACACAAGCCACCTTGGTGAGAAAGCTCTCGGGATACAAGCACAATCACCCGTTGCTGGAAGCCCTGACTGAATACAACCGCCTGGTGAAAGCGAATTATCTACTGTGCTACATCGATGATGCCAGTTTAAGAAACTATGTTCAGCGCGCGCTGAATCGTGGAGAGGCCTATCACCAACTGCGTAGGGCAGTGAGCAGCGTAAATGGGGATCAGTTCCGGGGCAGTTCAGACGAAGAAATCCAGCTATGGAATGAGTGCGCTCGTCTAGTCACCAATGCCATCATCTATTTCAACTCCAGGATACTCAGTCAGCTGCTGACCAGCTTCGAATACCATGGAGACGCCCATAGAATAGGAATCGTCAAACAGGCCTCCCCTGTGGCTTGGCACAACATTAACCTCAAGGGGACTTACCATTTCGAATTGAGCGAAAAATTGCCAGAACTGGAGGAGCTTATGCGCTCAATCGAGGGATATTTACCTGTCAGGGAAAAGTAATACCCCTCTGGAGGCCACGGCCAGAGAGGCCTCCAGAGCACTTTGTCGTTTTTGGACGGAAAATCCCTAGAACCCCTTCATGGGCCTCGACTATGGACTTGACGATAGCCAGCCCCAAGCCAGCACCTTCGCTTTGGCGTTGCCGGGAAGGATCGACCCGGTAAAACCGGTCGAAAATCCTGAGCAAATGCTCGGCTGGAATTTCTGGCCCCGGATTCTGTACGCTGAGTAACGCCCTACCCTCGCCCGATGAATCCAGACGGATCAGCACACTTCTTCCCACTGGTGTGTGGCGTATTGCATTGGACAGCAGATTGGACAATGCGCGACGCAGCATAGCGCGGTCACCTTGTATAATCGGTGCCTTTCCTTCCAACACCAATTGGATGTGCTTTTCCTCCGCCAGGGCCTCGAAAAAATCGAACAGCTCGCGCACTTCCCGAGCCAGATCCAGCGGTTCCCAGACAGGCTTGAGCAGGCCGTGTTCGCTCTGGGCCAGCCAGAGCATGTCGTTGACCATTTTGGTCAGGCGCTCCTGTTCTTCAAGATTCGAGTAGAGCAGTTCGCGATATTCTTCCAGGCTTCTGGACTTACCCAAACCCACCTGGGTCTGGGTGATCAGGTTGGTCAAAGGCGTGCGCAATTCATGGGCAATATCGGCGGAGAAATAGGATAGTCGAACGAAGCTGTCTTCCAAGCGGCCAATCATATGATTAAAGGAACAGACAAGGTTTTGCAGTTCCCGGGGAACGGTGTTAGGGTCTAGACGCACATGAAGGCGATCCGCCTGAATATCACTCATTGTCGCACTCAGCTCGCGCAAGGGCGCGTGCCCCTGGTGCACGCCATACCAGGCCGCCAAGAGAGTCACCGCGCCTGCCAGCACCATAATCATCCACAAACTGCGCCGAAAATTTTCCAGAAAGTGGATATGGAAATCCATATCGATAGCAGCAACGATGCGATAATTCTGGTCTTCAATGCGGGTATGCGTGATAGTGCCACGGTAGGTTTTGCCATCAGTTTGCCAGGTATAAAGATTGTCTACCTGAATACGGCTCACAGGAGAATAGGTGTTTTCTTGTGGCGAAGGTCCACCCTCCTCAGGACCATAGACCAAACGTCCCGCATCATCCCACAGCGTACAGAATAAATCCAGCGACGATCGGTAAGCGCAGCGGTATTTTGTCGAGCCTGGGGCCAATCACGGGGCTCAACAGACTGTTAATGACCAGAAACATGACCGAAGGAATCATCAACTGGCCGACTGAGACATTGTACTGTTCCAGCCACGGCACACTGAATATCGCAAAGCTGGAAAGAGCGAAGCCAATGATAGCCGCCTGATTGATGACCGTGAGTGCGACAATGATCCAGCGGTAGTGGTTCTGCAAATGGCGCATAAAAATTATTCTTTATATTCTTTTCTAATTCAGGTATCGGTCCACGTCACACAATACTCGTGCACGCTTTACGAATGTTTTCTGTCATCTGATAACCACCTCCTCTGGAGATTGTGATCGTCTAGTCAAGGCATTTCCTCAATAAAACCAACTGTCCTCACACAGCGACCACGCCCCAGCCGGCAGCTAATTCCCGAATACCGCTAACGACTTCCCTTCCAAATAGCCAACTATATTGACTATTCTCATCTCTAGGGAAAAGCATCAATGCCGTATGGGGTGAACCCGGGCGCCTGCTTATCTCGTTGAGCATGAGCGGACGAATTAGCTCCACTCCTGCCAACCGTAACGGCATTGCCCCTATCAGAAAACGGCCAGAGGGTTAATGGGCGCTCCAGTGCCGCCTGGCACCCGAATAGGAGAGGCGACAAAAAGAAACGTGTGCCTTCCCCGTTTTGCAGCTTCTTCAGCTACTGTCTGCAGGTCGAGGCCGTCGAAAAGAATCACGCCCAAACTAGCCTGAACCAATTCATGAAACGGAGTGAATAAGCCTTCAACATTTGAAGGCATCACATCGCTACCGCCATCGGATCCGACAGCTGCAATGTCCCGTTCTTTCACCCAGGCGGCGACTGATGCATGAACACCGGCAGATCCCTCTGCCAAAACGCTCCAGTCACCCAACTCCGCAACTCTTGCCCAGCGACCAGTGCGAATCAACAACACGTCACCTGGGCCAACCGTGACACCGGTTCTTTTTTCCCATTCCTTCAGGAACTCAATCGTCAGGGCTTGGCCCGGCTCCATCCACTTCTCCTTGATGAACCTCGGGACATCCACCAACACAGCACGTGTAAAGATACCGTTAACAGCCACGTTTTCGATGCCGAGTTTATCCGCACCATCGGGTTTAAGACCGGAGACCGGGAAGCCGTTATAAAGGAAACCCTTATGAGCAAAATGGGAGAGAGCATCTATGTGTGTAAGCGCTTCGCCATGATAGTCAAAAGCGTATCTATCCGTAGCGGCGAGTTGGTGGGGCCCAAGTTCATGTATCATCAGTTTGTGGTCGAATGGAGAGTTACTGGGATATGCACCCTTAAGTTTACTCACCTCCCGGGCCAGAGAAACCGTCACTCCGTCAGTTACAAGTTTTGCGGCATTGGCGCGAATTTCAGGCGTGATTGTGTTCAGTGCGCCGAGTTCATCGTCCTTCCCCCAACGGCCCCAGTTAGAGATCCCCTTCCATAAAGCGTCGAATTCCGCCTTGGACATCGCTTTCGCCTCAGCAGGCATCCACCCAGCTTTCCCGCCCGCCCAGACCGGCACTACCAACAGTGAACCGCATAATATCGCCACCAGTATTCTAAAATTCATCTCTTGCTTCTCCTGCCTCAATACCTACATAGTGTATTTATGTTTGCATATATTGACATTATGCGCTATTAATCTACCATTTTCAACGCTGATTATGTATAATAACTCATTATATACGGATGTGATGTATTTTTGTGTATTCGGCTCTGAGAGTTTTAGTGATAATGTTCCGAATACTAATTGGTAGATGCCCTTATAAGTAATAGGAGAATCGCATTGAGTAATCTTTTGTGTGAATCGAAAGTTATTATTGTAACTGGGGGTGGGGGTGGCATCGGTGCCGCAACCTGCTTAAGACTTGGCGAGGAAGGCGCAAGTGTTGTCGTTGCTGATATTAACGAAACGGCAGCCAACGAGATGGCAGACAGAATTGTCGGGCAAGGTGGGCGCGCTGTCGGAGTCCAGGCGGATGTGACCTCTCTGGAAGACAATGTAAAACTTGCCGACGCAGCGGTCGAACATTTTGGAGCAATACACGGTATCCATCTCAACGCCGGTATCGTCATCCCGTCGCCTGTGCGTAATGGCGATGTTGATTCCTGGCATAAGATCATCAATTGCAACTTGACGGGCCCGTATTACGGGATGCGTTCGGTACTCAAGCATATGGGATCAGGCGGATCTATTACGTATAGGAAGAATAAACGCCCTTTTCACCCAAGTCCAACAGCTTTGGACCGCAGTTGACTCTTTCGACCCCCCTGCGATGCAACCCAATCCGGCTGACGGGGAGCCAGCAACGCTGAAAATTTACCCTCCTCTTTCCCACTAGCGGCTCCTTTTCCGACAACCAGCACGGCGGATCCCTGCCGCGGCGCTGTGAACGCAGCATTTTGATTGGTATCGTTGGCCTTCAGGCTCGTCAGTCAAACAGACCCAGGAGCAGCTCAGCCGGTGGCGCCCGGCTTTCGGGTAACGCCCTGGTCCCGCTGGTTTCGGCTTTGTGCTTCAGGTGATCAAGGATCTGCTTGATCACTATAGGGTCTTCAATGCAGGCGATGACTTTCATGGCGCCGCCGCAGCCGCTGCAGGTCTCGATGTCGATATTGAAAACACGCTTGAGCCGTTGCGCCCATGTCATCGACGCTCGCCGTTGTGCTGGTGTTGCCGGTTCATCAGCCACCCTGACCTTGTTGCCCCTGCCCCGTTTTGCCGGCGTGACCAACGCCCGGTGCCGACTGTTGGGTGCGAACACCCCGTGGAAGCGGGTTAGGTTGACTCTGGGCTTCGGTACCAGGGCGGCCAGCCTTGCAATGAAATCCAATGGTTCGAAAATGACGTGCGTGGTGCCGTCCCGGTACGGCGTCTTGAGCTGGTAGCGCACGTTGCCGCCTCGTGTTAACGACAGCCGCTTCTCGGATACCGCCGGGCGGCTGATGTACCGGCACAGCCGTTCGAGCTTCTTGCGTTCATCGGCCCTGGCCGCCACGCCGGCGTGCAGGCTGAACCCGGCTACCTTGCCAATCCCGTCACCGAACGGATCACCACTGGTCGGCAGAGTTTGCAAAGTGAACACCTTTCGCCCCGCCTGTGAACCGACAGCGATACGGTAAGTGATCGAGTGCCCCAGCAGGGGTGTCATCGGGTCGTCATCCACCGCATCCGAGGCCAGATAGCTGTTTTCGACATCCCGTTCCAGCAGGCCTTGCCGTTCCAGATAGCGACCCACCCGGTGGGCGATGGTGTGCGTCAGCTGGGTGAGCTCTGGGCTGGTCGGCGCCTTGACCCAGCGGAAACGCGCTGAGCCGTGGGATTGCTCGACATACACACCGTCGAGAAACAGCATGTGGAAGTGAACATTCAGATTGAGCGCCGATCCAAAACGCTGGATCAGGGTGACCGCGCCCGTCTTGGCCACTTGGTGGGTATGGCCCGCTTTCTTGACCAGGTGCGTGGCAATGACGCGGTAAACGATGCCCAGCACCCGCCCCATGATCTCGGGCCGGCTGGCAAACAGGAAACGCAGCTGAAACGGGAAACTCAACACCCACTGACGCATGGGTTGTTCAGGCAGTACTTCATCAACCAGCAAGGCGGCACTTTCGGCCATCCGCCGCGCCCCACAGCTCGGGCAGAAACCGCGACGCTTACAGCTGAAAGCGACCAGGTGCTCGGCGTGGCAAGACTCGCAGCGAACCCGTAGAAAGCCATGCTCCAGCCGCCCGCATTGGAGAAATTCTTCAAATTCCCGTTGCACATAGCCCGGCAATTCCTTTCCCTGCTCTGCCATAAGCGCAGCGAATGCCGGGTAATACTCGTCAACGATCTGATAGAGAAGGGTTTGCTCGGGTCGGTGGCTCTGGTAACGACCAGTATCCCGATCCCGGCTGGCCGTCCTGGCCGTCCTGGCCGCCACATGAGGCATGTTCCGCGTCCTTGCAATACTGTGTTTACATACAGTCTATCGCTTAGCGGAAAGTTCTTTTACCCTCAGCCGAAATGCCTGCCGTTGCTAGACATTGCCAGCCAGTGCCCGTCACTCCCACTCTATTGTAAACAAGACATTTTTATCTTTTATATTCAATGGCTTATTTTCCTGCTAATTGGTAATACCATGAAAAATACCATGCTCAGAAAAGGCTTAACAATATTTTGAAAAATTGCCTACTGAGCGCTGCCGCACAGCTCCATAGGCCGCTTTCCTGGCTTTGCTTCCAGATGTATGCTCTTCTGCTCCTGCAGCTAATGGATCACCGCAAACAGGTTACTCGCCTGGGGATTCCCTTTCGACCCGAGCATCCGTATGAGACTCATGCTCGATTAGCGGGCTTTAATACTACATCAAGTCTACAGGCGTGCCCAAAAACTGCTTTTACGCCCATGCGCTGACTGCAATTGTTGCACGAATGCGTGATGCTCCAGCAGAGGGTCGAACACCTTGATTCGCCCGGCCAGCGCTTCCAGCTGCTGAAGAGGAAAAGCACTCCGCCCGAGGGCGGAGTGCTGTCCTGAAGTATTATTGATTTACGAGAGCAGCTTTGGTGGCAAAACGCTTGGAAAAGCCGTTGAGTTTCAGCTTGAAATCATCTCCGGAGCGAAACTGGGCCTCGGTCATATGGGGTTGCTCGTGATCCTTGTACCATTCCGCGTACTCCTTGTGATCGGTACTTTGAACATCGTAATGGGTGGAGTACGTCCTGACATGGACGACCGGGTCCTTACCGCTCATATCAAACTCCATGAAGCGCATCCATCCATCTCCTATGCCGATTCCCAGGTCTGATTCGACCTTGCCGCCGGCGTCAATGGCGGTTTGGGCCCGACTCTGGTAGTCGGAAAGTAATTGCCAGACCGGATTGCCATGGGCATTGCTATCCATGCGGGTCGCCTGGGCGAGTTGATGGCCGCAAAGCACCAGGAAAATCTGGTCGTGCTGGCTAATAAACTTTTGCCATACCATTTCGGGGTTATTGTGAATGGGATCCACCACATGACCATCAATCACCGGATTGGCCTTTCGTTCACCGTCGGTGTTGAGGTAGTCGTGCGTGGACACAATGGTTGGCAGGCCCGGGTGTTTCTCCACCACGCCGGCGGCCCATTCCAGCGACGCGTTGGGGGCATCGAACTGGAGAGCGATATGGAGGAACCTGTAGCCTCCCGCCTCGAATATTTGAGCGCTGTCGGCGCCGCCATCGTTGTACTCCACGTACCAGGGTTTGTCCTTGAAAAATACCGAATTAGCGCCGAAGACAGACCGGAAATTGTCCAGGCCTCCGGGATGCAGCATGCCCAAAGTAGCTAGATCGTGGGGGTCGGGATTGGCAGACGGAGGATGATTGGCATCTGTCCACATGGCGTCGTAGTCATGATTTCCCGGTGCTACCGAAAACGGTACTTTGCCCGCAATCAGGGAAAAGCCTTCATGGGCCTTGGGCATTTCAACGGTTTTGGCCTTTTCCGTGGGAGCGAAGTGGCTATCCACAATGGGGTTAGGCGCAATCTTGAATCCCCGCGCCTTGTGATCTTCGTCCATGGACAAGGTCTGGTGTTGCCAGACATCCCCGAGGGAGGTGACGAAAGCGATGTCACCGCCCTGGCTTTCCAGGTTGTCCGCGATGTACTGCATCTGTTCTATGAAGAGCTTGTTGGCATCGAAGGGAAACCCTTCAGCTTTCTGGTGGGTATAGTCCAGGTAGTTCTGGGTATCCGGAATCACCGCGATGGTGAACGTTTTATCATCCGGTGAAGCCGCCAGAGACAGGGGTGCGGCGGTGGATACCGCGATAAATGAGGCAAGAATCCCGCTCTTGAGCGAGGCATTGATCATATTCATGAAATTGCTCCGTTTTGGGGTTGATCAGAAATTGACAGTGAACTCGGCGCCGCCATTCAGTGCGGATCTGCCGTGCAATGTGGATTGAGGCCCCTTTTCGACTTCGATGCGGTCTATATCGAAAAGCTCGCCATAAGAGGCGGTGGCATGGGTAACGGCCACGCCGTCCTGGAAAATCGCGACCCGAAGTTCGCTCTCCGGGTTGATATCATTGGTAGTGATGCCCCGTATGGAAAACCCTGGAGCGAACCTATCCTGAAGCTGTATCACGAACCCGGGAGTAAGTTCAGCGACCCTGTTCAGCTCGGAGCCGCCGATTTTCTCCAGAAACTCGCCGCTGTAGGCGCTCATTGCCATGGGAACATCGGTGATCTCCTGTTCTCTCTTCTGAGCAGTTACTACAATCACCTCCATTATATTACTGGTGTTCGTGTTTGAGGGCTCACCGGTAGCGGCAAGTGCTGTTGCGGAAAGGGCAAACCCCAGGGGGCCGGGGAGCCATTTCAAGTTTTTCATGGTTGTGACCTCGTTGTGAGTAAAAAAAAGGGGGGGCATCCAATAACGATGCGATATAGTATCGTTATTGGATTGCAGAAGTTTGAAGGAAATATGACAACATGAAAGAAACAGGCTTTCCGGATTGTCCCGAAGGCGACACTGGACCAGCGGCGTAATATCCGGTCTGGCCAGTCGGGACTTCATTGTGGAATTGTCATAAACTTGAGCCTCGACTTCGTGTGAACAGGCCCTGAGAGTGAGTCTCTGACGATACGTGATGATATTGGAAAGAAGTGTCATTCGTATGACTCGACGGGAAGTGAAAGGAGTGCCCGAAAGTGACACAGTCTAGAGGACGCCCACGCAGCGCCGGGGTTGGCGATGCCATCAAGGCAGCGGCTTGGGAGTTGCTGGCGGAAAAAGGCTACGACAGCCTTACCATGGACGACGTCATCGCCAGCGCGGGATGCGGTAGAAATACCGTATATCGGCGCTACAGTAGTAAGCGGGAACTGATTCTGAGTTTATTCCAGGATATGTACCACGATGATCTGCCTGCCATGGGCCCCGATGATGACCCCCGCGAAGTGCTCATTGACTACACCGGGCGTATTGTCAGATTTCTTACGGGAACACCAGGCCAGGCCATGGTGAAGATACTCGAGGTGGTGCCTCGAAACCCCGAGTTGGCTGCGATAAGGCATCAGTATCGTCGCCAGTTCAGTGAAAAGCTGTATCAGCCCTTGAAGCGAATCAGCGCATTTACGCCGAGCCGGGAAGTGCTTGCGTTTGTCGAGGATACTCTTGCAGGAGCGCTCCATTATCACACCAGCGTCGTCAAGAGAGAACTGAGCGATCGGGAAATCAGCGGTATAGTCGATAGCATTGTCGGGAGTATAAGAAATATTAACGCTATGTACTACCCACTGTGTCAGCTGTATTTAAGGCCAGTTGCACGTGTGTCAAATGGGTACTTTTCAGGAATCAGTGA
>MDTB01004468.1_pt1 | contig 16660 bp, 14 predicted proteins | sample 811161 | NCBI WGS metagenome assembly MDTB01 (sample SAMN05326650, study PRJNA326480) | marine metagenome | isolation source: seawater | place: Mediterranean Sea | collected 2009
ATTGATAAGGCTCCATCTGGAAAAATGTATTTAGATGGCAGTATTGCTGTCGGCGAAAATTCTCAGTCTATTAAGGAAAGAAGAAATCTATCTCTAAATGGATATTTAGAAATAACATTAATATTAAATAATAGCGGAAAACTTAGTAAACCTGTAATATCCTATAGAGGAATACCAGAAAGAAATTTTGATGACAAAATTATTTTTGAAATGGAAGATGAGATATTTAATACCTGTAGAACTTTTTCAATAAAAAACAAAAATCACGAAAAAAGTTTAATAGAAATGGTAAAACAAAATTGTAGAAGAATAATAAAAAACAAAACTGGTAAAAAGCCTTTCACTAATATTAATATTGCTAGATTATAATGTTTTTATCAAAGTTGTTTATACCTATCACCAAAGACTTGCCTGCAGAGGCAAAAATTAAGTCACATCAATTAATGTTAAGAACTGGAATGATACGTCAGTCTTCAACCGGCATATATTCGTGGTTACCTCTTGGTTTTAAAGTGATGAAAAAAATTGAACAAATAGTTCGAGAAGAACAAAATCATATTGGTGCACAAGAAATGTTGATGCCAACAATACAGTCTGCTGACATATGGAAAGAAAGTGGAAGGTATGATGATTATGGTGAAGAAATGCTTAGAATTTCAGACAGACAAAATAGAGAAATGTTGTATGGGCCAACAAATGAAGAGCAAATAACAGATGTATTTAAAAAAAGTGTTAAATCTTACAAATTATTGCCTCAAATATTTTATCACATACAGTGGAAATTTAGAGACGAATTAAGACCTAGATTTGGTGTTATGAGATGTAGAGAATTTTATATGAAAGATGCTTATTCATTCGATCTTAATGAAAACGATGCTGTTTTATCTTACAACAAGATGTTTTTTTCTTATTTAAAAACATTTGAACGTTTAGGTTTAAAATCTATTCCAATGAAGGCTGAGACTGGACCTATAGGAGGAGATTTGTCACATGAATTTATTATTTTAGCTGAGACAGGTGAAAGTAAAATTTTTGCAGATAAAAGAATTTTCGATGTACCCATAACTAATTATAAAAATGAAAAAAATTCTTTGAAAAATATGAGAGTTGATTTTTCAAAGTTTTATGCTGTTACTGATGAAAAATTTAAACCTGAAGATTTTGATAAGAATGTTGAAAAGGTTAATCAATTACAAACTAAAGGTATCGAAGTAGGTCACATTTTTTATTTTGGGGACAAATATTCAAAGCCAATGAATTGTTCAGTTGATAGCAAAGAAGGAAAAAAGATATTTGTTAAAATGGGCTCATACGGAATTGGTGTTTCTAGACTAGTTGCAGCAATAATTGAAGCAAAATTTGTTAATGAAAAGATGAAATGGCCTAAGTCAGTCTCTCCTTTTGATGTGGTTATTATTCCTGCAATAAATAAAAATGACAATTCTAATATAGAAAAAGCAAAAAAAGTATACAACTCTCTAAAAGAAAAAGGTATCGATGTACTAATTGACGACGTGGAGGAAAATATTTCTAATAAATTTAAAAAACACGATTTAATTGGTATACCATATCAAATAATTGTAGGTTCTAAGACAACCAAAAACGAATACGAATTCAAAGAAGTTGGTAAAGAAACGCAAGTTTTAGAAATAAATAAAATTATTAACTTACTAAAAAAATAAATTGTTTAATACAGTAGAAAAATTAATAACTATCAGAAATCTAAAACCTAAAAAAAAAGAAGGGTTTTTAAAAGTTATATCTGTTTTTTCTTTTCTTGGCATCATGCTTGGTGTGGCAACGTTAATTATTGTCATGTCAGTTATGAATGGCTTCAGAACAGAATTAACAAATAAAATTTTAGGTTTCAATCCGCATATAACAATTAAGCCTTATAATGATAGTATAAGCGAAGACTTTTATATAGATCTTAAAAACGAATACAGCAATGCCCAAGTAATTAAAACGTATAGCAATGAAGCTGTAATAATGATGAGTGACTCAGCAAAAGGAGTTTTAATTAGAGGTATAGACAAAAATCAAATTCAGGAGATTGATTTATTTAAAAAAAAAATCATAGATGGCAAAATTTCAAATTTCACAAAAGGAACAGTTGTTATTGGCAAACAATTAGCAATAGAACTTGGAGTTGTTGTTGGTGACAAAATAAATATTATGTCTTCAACATCTACAAGTACAATGCTTGGATTAGTTCCCAAACAATCATTATATAAAATTATTTCAGTATTCAGCAGCGGTTTATATGAATTTGATCGAAATATAGTTTTTTTTAATATTGAGGACTCTTTATCTTTTTTTGAAAAAAACTACGATGATATTGCAATAGAAATATATCTACAAGATCCTTTAAATGCTGATAAGTACAAGGATAGAATACAAATCAAAAATTCAAGTTTATATGTAAGTTCATGGGCAGATCTAAATAAATCTTTTTTATCAGCCTTGAAAGTAGAAAGAAACGTAATGTTTTTAATCTTAACATTAATCATAATTGTTGCCGCTTTTAATATAATATCAGGTCTAACAATATTGATTAAAAATAAGACAAAAGAGATAGCAATTCTAAAAGCATTAGGACTTTCAAAAAAATCGATTATAAAATCTTTTTTTTTAACAGGATTTTTAATCGGTTTAGTAGCAACATTAGCCGGGGTTATGCTTGGAGTTGTGTTTTCAATAAATATAGAGGAGATAAGACAATTTTTATCATCATTTTTTAACTTACAAATTTTTCCAGAAGATGTTTACTTTTTAGATGAAATGCCAAGTGAAATAAGCACAAATTCAATTATATTAATTTCTTTTTTTTCTTTAATTGTTTCTTCCTTAGCATCTTTTTTTCCATCACTCGCAGTAACAAAAATTGAACCAGTGAAAGCATTAAAGTATGAATAAAAATTTAATAAAAATAGAAAAATTAACAAAGAATTTTATTAATAATAACATTGTTGTAAAAGTTCTAAAAAATTTAGATCTAACGCTTGAAATGGGAAAAGTAGTTGCACTCATGGGTCCATCTGGGTCAGGAAAGTCAACACTTCTTCATTTAATTGCACTTTTAGAAAAACCTACTAATGGAAAAATTTCTATATTAGGGCAACCAACTTTTAATATTACTGATGATAAAAAAAATCAAATTATAAGAGACCATATATCTATTATATTTCAAAATAATAATCTGTTGTCAGATTTTACAGCCATCGAAAATGTCGCCATGCCTCTCTTGATTAGGAATCAAAATTACAATAATTCAATAAAACAAGCAGAAGAATTTTTAAAAAAAGTTAATCTCAGCCATAGGTCAAGTCATTTTCCATCTGATTTATCAGGAGGTGAACAACAAAGAGTTGCAATTGCCAGATCACTTATTACAGATACAAAAATTATATTAGCAGATGAACCTACTGGAAATCTTGATAATAAAAATTCAAATGAAGTTTTTTCATATTTTTTAAAATTAAAACAAAAAAATAAAATAGTTTTGATTGCAACCCATAATAGAGAAATTGCTAAAAAAGCAGATTATACTTTAAGCATTAGTGATGGTAATATAAAAAGATCTAATGGCTAATGAAAAAAAACAGTTTACTCATTTCAAGATACATACCCAGTATTCAATTTGCGAAGGAGCAATTAAAATAGCTGATTTAGCTAAATATTGTAAAGAAAACAAAGTTAAATCAATAGGCCTTAACGATAGCTTTAACCTTTGTGGTGCACTCGAGTTTTCTGAAGATATTAGTAAGGTGGGAACACAACCAATTATTGGTTCACAAATAAATTTTAAATTTAAAAATTTAATTGGGAAAATACCAATTTTCGCCAAAACAGAAAAAGGATTTAATAATCTTACGAAATTATCATCAAAAAGTTATTTGGATGTAGAACAGTCAATGCCCCCTCATTGTGACTTGAATGATCTCTTAAGCAATAATGAAGATTTGATTATTACCAGTGGAGGCTTAGACTCGTTTTTTAACAAGCTTGTACAAAAAAATAACGAAATTGAAATTGATGAATTTATTTCAAAAATTAGCAGTTCTTTTGTTGATAGATTTTATTTTGAAATTCAAAGGCACAACGATAATGGTGAAAAAACTTTTGAATTTATACTATTAAATTTATCTAAAAAATTTAAAATACCTTTAATTGCCTCACAGGAGGTATTTTATATAGAAAAAGATATGTTCGAAGCACATGATGCATTGTTATGCATTGGAGAAAAAACGTATGTAGATGAACAAAATAGAAAAAAGTACAGTGACCAACATTATTTGAAAAAAGATGATGAGTTAGAAAAAGTTTATAAAGATATTCCTGAAGCTTTGGAAAACAATTATAATTTTCCCCTTAGGTTTTCTTACAAATTAAAAAAAAATCCTCCCAATTTACCCTCAATAAAAATCTCAAGTAGTTTGAGTGAGAATGAGGAGCTTTTATCTCAATCTAGAAAAGGTCTACAAAATAGACTTAAAAATTATGTTTTCAAAAAAAACAAAACATCTGATATGACAAAAATCGAAAAAATTTATTTAAAGAGACTTAATCATGAAATTGAAATTATTAATAAAATGAATTATTCAGGTTATTTTTTAATTGTTTCAGACTATATTAAATGGGCAAAAATGAACAATATTCCGGTTGGCCCAGGCAGGGGGTCAGGGGCCGGCTCTTTAGTTGCATATTCATTAGATATAACCGACCTAGATCCAATTGAATTTGGGTTAATTTTTGAAAGATTTTTGAATCCCGATAGAATATCTATGCCTGATTTTGATATAGATTTCTGTGAAGAAAAAAGAGATTTAGTATTTAAATATTTAAAATCAAAATATAAGGGTGGTGTTGCGCACATAATCACATTTGGAAAATTAAAAGCTAGAATGGCATTAAGAGATATTGGAAGAGTTATTGGCTTACCTTATGGACATGTAGATAAATTATGCAAAATGATACCATTTGATCCTTCGAGACCACTAACATTAAAAGAGTCTATCGCAAGGGAACCCAGAATTAGTGAGGAAGAAAAACAAAACCCTAAAGTAAAAAAATTGATTGAACTATCTCTTAAATTAGAAGGGTTAAATAGAAATTTGGCAACACATGCAGCCGGTGTAGTAATAGCAGATGAAAAATTATCAGAAAGAGTTCCGTTATACAAAGATAGCGGATCCAACTTTCTTTTACCTTCAACACAATTTGATATGCATTCATCTGAGAATTCAGGATTAGTAAAATTTGATATTTTAGGTCTTAATACACTTACGGTTATTAATAAAACGTTAGAAATGTTAAAAAATAAAAAAATTATTTTAAATATTTCTGGTATTCCACTAAATGATCCTGAAATTTTTAAAATGTTATCAAGTGGAGAAACTACTGGTTTATTTCAATTAGAAAGTTCGGGAGTTAGATCTGCTTTAAAGCAAATGAAACCGACTCAATTTGAGGACATAGTAGCTCTCGTTGCACTTTATAGACCGGGCCCTATGAACAATATTCCAATTTATAATGATTGTAAAAATGGAATAAAAAAGCCCGATTATATTCACGAAAGTTTAGAAAAAATTCTTAAACCAACATATGGAATAATAATTTATCAGGAGCAGGTTATGCAAATAGCTCAAACTCTTGCAGGTTTTACACCGGGTGAGGCTGACATACTGAGGAAAGCAATGGGAAAGAAAAAAAGGAAAGAATTAGAAAAACAAGAGGAAAAATTTATCAATGGGGCGATTAAAAACAATATAAGCAAAGACATTGCTGCGTTTATATTCAAAAAAATAATGCCATTTGCCGAGTATGGTTTTAATAAAAGTCACGCAGCTGCATACGCACTTATTGCATATCAAACTGCATATTTAAAATATTATTATAAAGAAGATTTTATAGCTGCTACAATGTCGACCGAACTATCTAACACAGATAAATTAAGAGAATTCGTAGAAGAGTTAAAACGACTCAGTATTAAAATTGAAAGACCAAATATAAATACTTGTTTTGCAGATTTTAAACCGGAAAAAAATAAAATATTTTATGCACTCTCAGGTATTAAAAGTGTTGGAAGAGAGGCTGTGTATAATTTAGTTAATGAAAGAATTAAAAATGGAAAATTTAAATCTTTAAATGATTTTATAAATAGAGTTAATCCTAAAGATATTAATAAACTTCAGTTAGAAGGTCTTGTAAAATCTGGTGCTTTTGATGATTTGGAAATTAACAGAAATGCTCTATTACAGTCTATTCCTAAAATTATTCAGTTTAATAAAAATTTATGGGAGGAAAAACAAAGCAAACAAAACAATCTTTTCTCAGATAGCATAAATGAAAATGGACTATTATTTAAAATCAATAATGTAGATAATTTGTCAAAAAATGAAATACTGATGAATGAATTTCATTCAATAGGTTTTTATATGTCTGATCATCCTTTAAATGTTTACAAGGACTATTTTGACAAAATTAAAATAAAAAATTTTCAAGATTTTGTTAATAGTTCAGAAAGTTCTGCACTTGTAGCTGGAACAATTATGTCTATTCAAGAAAAAAAAAGTTCAAAAGGTACGCCATTTGCAATTATAAAATTTAGTGACTTAAAAAGTGAATTTGAACTATTCTTATTCTCTGATCTTTTAGTCTCAAATCGTGAAAATCTTAAAGCCGCGAATTCTTTTATACTCACTTTGCAAAAAGATAACTCAAACATTGATTCATTTTCTAGGAGAATAAATGTAAAAAGCTTTATTAGTTTGAATGATTTTACTGAAAAGAAATATGAAAAAGTAACAATTGAATTAAAAAATCAGTCAAAACTAGATGAACTTCAAAAGATTTTAAAAGAGGATGGAGATACAAAAATTGAGATCAAAATTAAAAAAACCAGTAAAATTTACACATTTGCACTTAAAAATTTAAGAAAGTTCAATGTTGGCACATTTAATCACATCAAAGATAAAGAATATGTTGAAAAAATAAGTTTTTAATAACTTGATTTTTTTAAAAATAAATTATAAAAAATCGTTAATTTCGCACACAGCATAGGGTTAAAGCCCGCCGGTCCGAAAGGAAAGCTGTGGAGGATAAACCGGAAAAAATATGAATATACCTGAAATATCGATTAAACAACTTTTGGAAGCTGGCGTACATTTGGGTCATAAGACTTTAAGGTGGAACCCAAAAATGAAAAACTTTATTTTTGGTGAGAAAAATTCCATTCATATAATTGATTTAACAAAAACAGTAAATTTAATAAAAGAAGCGATGAAAGAAGTACATAAATGTATTTCAGGTGGAGGTAAAATTTTAATAGTTTCAACAAAAAAACAAGCATCAGAAAGTGTTCTAAAATTAGCGAATGAAACTGACCAATTTTATGTAAATCATAGATGGTTGGGAGGAATGTTAACAAATTGGAAAACAATTCAAAATTCAATTAAAAGATTAAAAAAATTAGAAAAAGATTTGTCTCAAGATGATGATATAGGTTTTACAAAAAAGGAAATTTTAAAACTTACTGGTGAAAAAGATAAATTAAAAAGGTCGTTAGGTGGAATATCAGAAATGAAAGTGATTCCAAATATGCTTTTCATAATTGACACTAATATTGAGTCAATTGCAGTTAAAGAAGCGGTTAAGTTAAATATACCTATAGTAGCAATTTTGGATTCAAATTCTGATCCAACAGGAATTAATTATCCAATTCCAGGAAATGATGACGCAAGAAGATCAATAAACTTATATTGCGAACTTTTAAAAGAGACAATTGTTGATGCAAAAAAATATATAGCATCCCAAACCCCAACAAAACAAATTAACAAAGAAGTTAGCACTGAAAAAATTAAATCTAATGACAAAAATGTCAATACTATCAACAAGGACAAAAGTAAATCAAAAGAAAGTAATAATTAACTTCTAAAGCAAGTATTTTAATATGCCTAATAATACTCTAGCGAATATAAAAAAATTAAGAGAAATAACCGGTGTTGGATTTAAAGATTGTAAATTAGCAATAGATCAAAATAACGGTGATATAGAAAAGTCTGTAGAATTTTTAAGAAAAAAAGGCATAGCAAAAGCATCAAAAAAAATGGGAAGGATAGCTGCAGATGGTTTAGTTTTAGTTTATGAAAAAGAAAATATGTTTTCTGCTATCGAGATTAACAGTGAAACGGATTTTGTTGCTAAAAATAAAGATTTTATTTCATTTTGTAAAGAAATTTCAGAAATAAATTTTCAAAACAAATCTAATTTAGAAAGTGTTAAATCAAGCAAAATGAAGAATCAAAAAACCGTTGATGAAAATTTAATAACATTGATATCTAAAATTGGTGAAAAAATCACAATTAGAAGAAGTAAATTTTTTGATAATAAGGGAAATAATTTTTCTTATGTTCATAATTCTCTTGAAAAAAATATTGGCAAAGTAGTTTCTATTGTCCAATTAAGCAGTAGTAATAACAAAAATTTAAAGGAATTAGGTACTAAATTAGCTATGCATATAGCGGCACAAGCTCCAATCGCTATTGATGAAAATGGTATAAGTAAAAGTATTCTAGACAAAGAGCTTGAAATCATAAAAGAAGAACTAAAAAATAGTGGAAAAAAACCTGAAATGATTGAAAAAATCTCAAGTGGCAAAATTAAAAAATTTATCTCCGATAATACTCTTCTAAAACAGATTTGGATTTTAGATACAAAGAAGAAAGTTGAAGACATCATTAAAGAGCATTCGGAAAAAGATGAAATTAAGGTATTAGATTTTGTTAGGTTTAAAGTTGGCGAAGGTATAGATTAGAAAGATCCATGTTCAATATTAGCGAAGCAGCACAGAAAATGAGCAAATCTATAATTTCTTTTCAAAAAGATTTAGGAGCTTTAAGAACTGGTCGAGCTAACCCATCGATGTTAGATCTAATTAGAATTGATGTTTACGGACAAAAAATGCCCATCAATCAAATTGCAACGGTTACTATACCAGAACCAAGAACTATATCTATTCAAGTATGGGATAAAAACAACGTAAAAACCGTTGACTCAGAAATTCAAAAATCAAACTTAGGTATTAATCCGCAGGTTGATGGTCAAATATTAAGAATACACATTCCACAACTAACAGAGGAAAGAAGGAAAGAATTAACAAAGGTTTTAAAAAATTTAGGCGAAAAAGGCAAAGTTTCAATTCGAAATATTAGAAGGGATTGTAACGATAGTATTAAAAAACTTCTTAAAGAAAAAAAAATAAGTGAGGATGAAAGTAAAGATTTTGAAACTCAGGTTCAAAAAATACGGATGATAGTATTTCAAAAATAGAAAAAATTTTAATTGAAAAAGAAAAAGAAATCCTTACTTTATGAACAAAATTAACCATATTGCCGTTATTATGGATGGAAATGGTAGATGGGGAAAAAAAAGGGGTAAATCAAGAAATTTTGGTCATTTAAAAGGTGTTGAAGTAATCAAAAATTTAGTCAAAGAGTCAATAAAAAAAAAAATACCAATATTGACTTTTTACACTTTTTCAACTGAAAATTGGAAACGACCTAGAAAAGAAATTTCATTTCTTTTTAAATTAATTGAAGATTATTTTAATAAAGAGATTAACAATTTGAAAAAAAATGAGGTAAAAATTGATATCCTTGGAAATTTATCATCTTTACCGAAAAAGATTAAAAATTGTTTAAATAAAAGCATGAAGATTACTAAAAATTGTAAAAAAATTAGAGTTAATTTAGCTATAAATTATGGTTCAAAAAATGAAATTTTGAACGCATTTAAAATATTAAAGAAAAAAAATATTAAAGTTTCTATCAAAACATTCGAAAAAAATTTATATACAAAGGGTTTACCTGATCCAGATATTTTAATAAGGACAGGAGCAGAAAGAAGATTAAGTAATTTTTTATTATGGCAATTATCTTATTCTGAAATATACTTTGTAAAAAAATTATGGCCAGATTTTAAAATAAATGATTTTAATAATATTTTAAGACATTTTAAGACTGTTAAAAGAAATTTTGGAAAAATATGAGCAATTTATATAAAAGAATAATTACATCAATAATATTATTACCAATATGTATTTTTTTTATATTCGCAGGGGGTAGTTACATTGTTTCGCTTTTATATGCAGTTTTAATACTAGCAAACTTCGAAGCATTCTCTGTATTTAAACGAAAATTATCTGTAATTTTCTTAGATGTAGTTTTAGTTATTGCATTACTTTCAATTCTTCATTTAAGAAATGACACCGCATCATCTTTTGTTCTTTTAATTTGGGTAATTATATTAACAATTTGTTCTGACATTGGTGGATACATTTTTGGAAAGATTTTTAAATGGAAAAAGTTTACAAAAATTAGTCCTAATAAAACTTTATCTGGAGTTTTTGGGTCATTTATTTTTTCTTTTATGTCACTAATTATACTAGCTTTGTTGGTTAAGCTTTTATTTAATTTGGATTTTAGTTATGTTCTAAAGTTTAAATACTTTCTTTTAGCAATACTACTGTCTTTCTCAGCTCAAATCGGCGATCTTATAGTTTCATACTTAAAAAGATTAGAAAAAATAAAAGACACAGGTAGAATATTGCCTGGACACGGGGGTATCTTTGATAGAATTGATAGTCTGATGTTTTCAATTATTGTCGCTAATATATGTTATTACCTAAAATTATTTCCATGAAAAAGAAAATTGTCATTTTAGGATCAACTGGATCCATAGGCAAAACTTCATTAAATATTTTTGAAAAAAATCTAAAAGATTTTAGCATTTTTTTATTGTCATCAAATTCTAATTATAATTCAATATGTTCACAAATTAGAAAATTCAAACCAAAATATTTCATTATAATTAATAAAAAAGTTTATAAAAAAGTAAAAAAAAAATTCAAAAAAAACAAAGTTAAAATTGTAAATAATTTTACAGATTTAAACTTAAAAAAAATTAGAATAGATATTACAATATCCTCAATTGTTGGTATTGCTGGTTTGGAACCTACTATTAAATTTACTAGTCATAGTAATAAACTTTTAATTGCTAATAAAGAAACAATTATATGTGGTTGGCATTTAATCGAAAGACAGGCAAAGATAAACAAAACTAAAATAATCCCTATTGATTCCGAACATTTCTCAATCGATCAACTAACAAAAAATTCTAATGATAAGAACATAAAAAAAATATATCTAACTGCATCAGGCGGACCTTTTTTAAATAAGCCTATTAAATATTTTAATAAAATAAAGGCACATCATGCAATAAAACATCCAAAGTGGAAAATGGGAAAAAAAATATCCATAGACTCTTCAAATTTAATGAACAAAGTTTTAGAATTGATAGAAGCATACAAACTTTTTCCTTTTAAAAGAGAAAAATTTCAAATTATTATTCACCCGCAATCACTTATACACGCGATTGTTCTTTTTAAAAATGGGCAAACAAAATTCTTATATCATGAAACTGATATGAAGATTCCAATTGCAAATGCTATATTTGAAAACAATTTTAATGAAAAAAATTTTATCAACACAAATAAAAATATACTGAAAGAATTTGAGAATTTTAAATTTATACCAGTTGATAAAAAAAGATTTCCAATTGTTACACTATTAAAAAAATTTTCATCAAATAGTTCAGGACCAATTATATTAAATGCTAGTAATGAGGTATTAGTGAGTAAATTTATTGATGGATTAATATCTTTTAAATCAATATATTTTTATCTGAAAGCAGTTTTGAGGCATAAAGATTATAAAAAATATGCTATAAAAAGGTCACCAAACATAAACGAAATTTATGAAATAGATGAATGGGCGAGAAAAAAAACAATTGAGATAATTAAAAAGAAAATTAAATGAAAAAAATTTTATATATAATATTTGTCTATGCTTTGTCATTTTACCCAACCTTAAATGCAGAAGTTTTAAAGAAATTTGAAGTTGAAGGAAATTCAAGAATTTCGACTGAAACATTAAAGGTCTATGGAGAAATTGAATTAAATAAGAATTATTCAACAGACGATATAAACGAAATAATTAAAAAACTTTATGACACAAAATTCTTTTCAAAAATCTCGACAAGTTTTGTAAATAATACATTAAGAATTACAGTTGAAGAAAACCCAATTATCAACACTATTATTATAGATGGTGAAAAGGCAAAAAAATATAAAGAAGTAATTTTGGAAATCATATCTTTGAAAGAAAAAAGTTCATTTGTAGAGAGTGACATAAAGAAAGATATAGAAATGGTTAAATCATTTTATAAATCTTTAGGGTTTTACGCAGCTGAAGTAGAAGCTAGAAGTCAACCAATTGGTAAAGATAAAACAAGATTGAACTTAATTTTTTCTGTAAATAAAGGTGAGAAATATAAAATTTCAAGTATTAATTTCATAGGCGATAAAAAAATTAAATTTAAAAGATTACGTGATGTGATTGCTTCTGAGGAACATAGGTTTTGGAAGTTTATTTCTAAAAATGTTTATTTAAATTCTGAACGAATTGAATTAGATAAAAGACTATTAAAAAACTTTTATCTAAGCAAAGGATATTATAATGTTGAAATTATTTCTACTAGCGCAGAGAGTAAAGGAAAAAAGACTGAAATAGAACTTACATACAGTATAAATGCTGGCGAAAGATTTAGAATAAAGAAATTATCTACCGATATAGACCCTGTTTTTGATAAATCATTATTTGTAGAACTCAAAGACGAATACAGATCTTTCGCTGGAGAGTATTATTCTCCATTTAAAATACAAAAAATACTATCTAAAATTGACAACATCGTTGACCAAAATGAATTGCAGTTTGTGCAGTCCTCTGTGAACGAGGTTGTGGACAAAGACGGTATTGATATAACTTTTAAAGTTTTTGAAGGTCCTAAAATTCAAATTGAAAGAGTGAACATTTTTGGAAATACCGTTACAAGTGATACTGTTATAAGATCTGAACTTCTATTAGACGAGGGTGATCCTTTCAGTAAAGTTAAATTAAATCAGTCAATATCTGAATTAAAAGCAAGAAATATATTTAAAAGTGTAAGAGAAAGAATAGTTGATGGTTCAAAAAACGATCTTAAAGTTCTTGAGATTACAGTTGAGGAAAAACCAACCGGAGAAATAGCTGCAGGTGCTGGTGTTGGTACAGAGGGGACAAGTTTTAGTTTTACAGTACAAGAAAACAATTATTTAGGACGAGGCTTAATGGTAGACGCAACAATAAGTGCTTCTGAAGAGTCATTGCGGGGTGGTCTAAGTTTTTCCAATCCAAACTATAATTATAGTGGAAATTTAGTTTACGGTGGGATAACGAGCACTAGTAATGATAGGCCTGATTCTGGATACGAAAATACAATCACTAATATTAATTTAGGTACGAAGTTCGAACAATATGAAGATATATATTTTACACCAGGATTAGATCTTTCTTTCGACGATTTAAGAGTTGATGGAACAGCATCAGATAAATTAAAAAAACAGGCTGGTAATTTCACGGAATTTAATTTCAATTATGGTTTAGAAATGGATTTAAGAGACAGATCTTTTTTGCCTACAAGTGGTAGTATAGTTTCTTTTTCACAAGGATTACCTATCTTTGCAGATCAGCCATCTCTATATAATAGATTTAGTTATTCAAAATATCATGGATTTAGTGACGATGTAATCGGAGCTTTAAAATTTTATGCAGCTTCAATAACCGCTTTAGATGAAGATGTAAGATTAAGTAAAAGAATAAAAGTACCCGCAAAAAGATTAAGAGGATTTGAATCTGGGAAAATAGGACCAGTAGATCAAGGAGACTTTGTTGGAGGTAACTATGCCAGTGCTTTAAATTTTGAAGCTCAGCTGCCAAATTTACTTCCTGAAGCGACTCAAACGGACGTCGCTGCCTTTTTAGATTTAGCTAATCTTTGGTCTGTGGATTATGATAGTAGTGCTGGGAGTTCAAGTAAATTGAGATCTTCTATAGGAGTTACTACACAGTTATATACACCAATTGGCCCAGTAAATTTCGTATTAGCGCAAGCTCTATCAAAAGCCGAAAGTGACGTAACACAGACATTTAAATTTCAAATAGGAACTTCGTTCTAACAATGAAAAAAATTTATATTATTATATTTTTATTTTTACTTACAAGCCCAGTCAATCAAGTTATTGCACAAGATATTTATTTCATAAATTTGAAAAAAGTATTAAACGAAAGCAGAGCGGGTAGTGGAGCACAACAAAAACTTTTAAAAGAATACGAAACTCAGGATAAAAAATTTAAAGATGAGTCAAATGCTTTAAAAAAACAAGAAACAGAGTTAATAGAACAAAAGAAATCTCTATCCAGTGAGGATTACAAAAAAAAAGTAAGTGCTTTAAGAAAGAAAAATGTGGATTTTCAAAACAGAAGAAGAACAGCTTCTAATAATTTTATAAAAAAGAAAAACAGTGCAAGAGCTGATTTATTAAAGGCTCTTAATCCAATTTTAAAAAAATATATGGATGAAAATAGCATAATGATGATATTCAATGAAAAAAATGTAATACTTGCTAATTCCAAAGTAGATTTAACAAACGTTATAATTGAATTATTAAATAAAGAATTAAAATCTATAAAGTTAAATTAAGTTTTAATGTTAAATATTATTTTTTTTGAACCTCAAGGTCCATTTAATTTAAATGAACTTTCTGATAATGTTAGTCAAAATGGTAATATTAAAATATTTGATGTCAAAACATTGGAGAATGCCAGTAATAAAGATATTACATTTTTAAACTCACATAAGTATAAAAGTCAGGCAATGAACACCAAGGCAGCTGTATGCATTACAAAGGAAAATCTTAAGACTTTATTACCAAAAAATTGCATAAAAATCATCGTAAAAAACGTACTTTTTTCTACAGCTCAAATTTCAAAAAAGTTTTATCCAAGTGCAGATTTAGATTATCCTGATGACTCAGTTGTTGATTCTTCTAATATTTCCTCTAAATATAGTTCTGTCACATTTGGTAAAAATATTTTAATTGGAAAAAACGTAAAAATAGGATCAAAGACAATAATTGGCAGCAATACTATTATTGAGAAAAATGTATTTATTGGTAAAAATTGTCTTATTGGTTCAAACATTACTCTCAAGAATACTATTATTGGCGACAACGTTGTTGTTCAGGATGGATGCAAAGTTGGCGTAAAAGGATTTGGCTTTGTGCCTTTAAAAGATAAAAATTTTAGATTTCCTCATATTGGAAGAGTTCTTTTAAATAACAATGTTGAATTAGGTGCCAATTGTACAATAGATAGAGGATCGATAGGAGATACAGTGATTGGAGAAAACACTTTTTTAGATAATCAAGTTCATATGGCTCATAACGTAAAAATTGGAAAAAATTGTATGATAGCTGGTCAAGTTGGTTTTGCTGGAAGCACGACAATTGGAAATAATGTTTCTATAGGAGGACAGGCAGGGGTATCTGGTCACTTAACAATTGGAAATAATGTAAAAATTGGAGGTGGAAGTGGAGTTGTAAAAGATATTCCTGATAACGGCACAGTCATGGGTTATCCTGCTGTTAATTTAAAAGAGTTTCTTAAGAAAGATAAAATATAATGACAAAAACTTTAAATAAAGAAGATATTCAAAAACTTCTTCCACATAGAGAACCGATGCTATTAATTGATAAATTAATAAACATTGTCCCTTTAAAATCAGCAACAGCTATTGTCCATATCAAAAAGGGTAAATTTTTCTTTGATGGCCATTTCCCTGGTCAACCTGTTATGCCAGGTGTTTTAATAGTTGAAGCCTTTGGTCAAGCTGCTGCTGCGTTGACAGCAGATGGAATTGACAAAAAGGAGTATGATAACAAATTAGTTTACTTAATGAGCGTTGATAAAGCTAGATTTAGAAGCCCAGTAATGCCTGACTGTGAACTTCATTTAGATATTGAAGCTATTAGATCTCACGGAAGGGTTTGGAAATACAAGGGTGTTGCAAAAATAGATGGAAAAAAAGTTGCAGATGCTGAATGGGCAGCAACAATAGTTGAAAGAAATAAATGATACATAAGTCAAGTGTAATAGATACTAAAGCAAAACTAGGAAAAGACGTAAAAATTGGACCCTTTTCATTTGTTGGCCCCAATGTTGAATTAAATGATGGAGTTGAGTTAATTTCAAATGTCCATGTAGAAGGCAATACTAAGATTGGGAAAAATACAAAAATATTTCCATTTGCAAGTATTGGAACCCAGCCTCAAGACTTAAAGTTTAAGGGCGAAAATAATAGTTTAGAAATAGGCGAATACAACGTAATAAGAGAATATGTCACTATTAATCCAGGTACAGCTGGTGGAGGTGGTAAAACAAAAATAGGAAACAATTGTTTATTTATGATTTCTTCACATGTAGCTCACGACTGTATGATTGGTGATAATGTAGTAATCGCAAATAATGTTCCATTAGGTGGACATGTAACTATAGAAGATTCAGTTGTAATAGGAGGAAACTCTGCAGTTCAACAATTTACAAGAATTGGAAGATTAGCAATGATAGGAGGAATGACAGGTGTTTTAAAAGATGTAATTCCATTTGGCCTATCGTTTGGAAACAGAAATTACCTGAAAGGTATTAACTTAATAGGTCTTAGAAGA
>MDTB01183325.1_pt1 | contig 16655 bp, 8 predicted proteins | sample 811161 | NCBI WGS metagenome assembly MDTB01 (sample SAMN05326650, study PRJNA326480) | marine metagenome | isolation source: seawater | place: Mediterranean Sea | collected 2009
AATTATTAATACCTAAATATAGGGTATTTTTTTACAAAAAAGAAGATTTTACTCATATAAATCTCAATTTTATTAACAATTTTAAGTAAAATGCAACTTTTTTTCTTCTCTGTTAACAATTTTAAAAATGTTTTATGAATTTAGTTTTTTACCAAATTATAAAAACTTTCTACTCGATTTTTGGCATTTTCGGATATATCCTTCCAGAACAGGTTTACATCTCCAAAATGATAATTATTTATGAGTTTAAGAAGGAAATTGCCTTTTATCCCTTTGGGAACAGACGACCATAACAATCCATCATATATTCGAATATGAATAGAATTTGAATATATCTTCTCATCGTAAAAGAATAATCCTTTGTGATCATTAATTGCCCCTTCTCTTGATTCATTCCATTTTATTGGGTTTGTAACGAATTGATTTTTTTTCCATGAAAAATGGGCAGGATGTTTATCTTTTTTTGGTTTTTTGTTCATTCTAAAAGTATTCCATGACAAATATCCCTTTACATCATCTGGTTCTTTGAGGGCATGAATTGTTTTAAATTCATCAATATCAACTCTTGTTCCAGGGATATATGCAGCAATAAGTTGATTTTGAAGATCTTTATCATCAAAAAACTCTTTTAGCAGATTCTTACAATGATAAGCCCCTTGACTGTGACCTGCGATAATTATGGGTCTTCCTTGATTAAAATTCTTTAAGTAGTATAAAAATGCTCTTCTAATATCATCGTATGCTATTTGCCCAGCTTTGATGCCACCATTTGAGGTGTATGGTTCGTAAAATGATCTGTAGTGAACTTGACGATATAGTGGGCTGTAAATTTTCCCAGCATTTGCCCAAGCTGAAGCCTGATATTTGATGGCTATATTTCTTACGGTACTTTTTTGTTTAATGTCAAAAACATCAGCGTTCCAAGAATCATTTTTATTATCGGTTAGAAGAGTAGGGTATATATAAAATACATCTGCTTTTAAATTTTTTTTATCAGTCGTATAAAATATGTCAATTAATGAATCATTTTTTTTTGGATGGGCAGCCCAATTTTCTAGATCACTGTAATCAGGACTTGCAGGCGCATCGGCAATCCTAAAATCCTTTGAGACATATGTTGTCTTACAGCTAAATATTGTAATAGAAAATAACAAACTAATTAGTCGAAACAAATTCATTGGGCGTTGAAGAGTATTATTGTATATTTTAATATAAAAATGAATAAGTTTATATTTACATTTACCAGACAATAATTATACCATGTTTAGATTTCGATTTTTATTGATTTTTTTACTCCTATATAATTTTACAAAATCTCAATCAGTAAGGATTAACGAATTGTCTTCATCCAATTCAATATTTTTTGATGAAGACGGTGATTCCCCTGATTGGATTGAACTTTATAATTATGGAGCAGATGAAATTTTTTTAAATGACTGGAGTATTTCCGATATTGATGATAATAATGACCCATGGCTATTTCCTGATATCTCCATTAAACCCAACGAATACCTATTGATATGGGCTTCTGACAAAGATGATTCAGGAATTTATTTTCCCAGAACATTAATTAATGAAGGCGAATCTTTCAAATACATAATACCTGATGAAAACACCGATAGTCAATGGATGAATACAGACTTTAATCATGATGATTGGCAAACTGGTGCTTCAGGTTTTGGTTATTCTGACGGAGACGATAATACTAATATTCCACCAGGGACTATTGCTGTTTTTTTAAGGAAAGAATTTACAATTGAAAGTTCTGAAAATATTGATCAATTAGTGCTTGATATTGATTATGATGATGGTTTTGTAGCATATATTAATGGTTTTGAGGTTGCAAGATCAAATATAGGTGGTTCACCTCCCATATATAATACAACTACTGGCATTGAGCGCGAGGCTCAGATGTATCAAGGTGGTTCACCTGAAAGATTTATCATAAATGATATTAACCAGTTTTTAAATGATGGTGAAAACATATTAAGTATTCAGGTCCATAATATTTCAGACACCTCATCAGATATGACCTTAATTCCATTTTTATCTGCATATTACAATGCACAATCTCAAGAAGGTATATTTCCTCCATCAATTTTAAATTTTGAAGAATATTTAGTTGCATTACATACTGATTTCAAATTGTCCTCTTCTGGTGAATCAATTTTTCTAAAAGATAATAATGGTAATAATGTTGACTCAATCACATTTGGTTATCTGCCAACCAATATTTCATATGGGGTATCAATTGAAAATGAAGAATTTGCTGTGTTTAATAACCCTACACCGGGTTACCAAAATGATTCTGAAGAATATTCTGGAGTTTTAGGAACTGGTTTAACATTTTCTCATGACGGCGGCATACTAGAAAGTTCAATTTTACTTGAGATTTCAGGTGATGGTAATGAGGATCAGATTAGATATACACTAGATTATACTGAGCCTGATTTAAACTCTAACTTATACACAGGACCCATTACAATCGACCAAACGTCTATTGTTAGGGCAAAGGCATTTAAAAACAATTACATATCGTTATTCTCAGAAACCAGAAACTATTTTTTTAATATTCAAAGTAATCATCCAATAATCCACCTCGTAACAGATGAATATAATCTTTTTGATTCAGAATACGGTATTTATTCTTATGGTAATGATTACAATTCAAACTTTCCTTATTTAGGTGCAAATTTTTGGCAGGATTGGGAAAGGCCTGTAAACATTTCATATTATTCTAGCAACTCATTAGAGTTTACCGCAAATGCTGGATTAAAGATTTTTGGAGCATATAGCCGAGGAAATGATCAAAAATCATTTTCTCTATTTGCAAGAGGTGAATATGGGGTAGGTGAGTTTGATTATCAATTTTTTGATAATCTTGAATATGAATCTTTTGAATCTTTAATTTTAAGAAATTCAGGAAATGATTGGATGAGATCAAACATGAGAGATGTTGCAATCACCAGTTTAATGACTGATTCAAACATAGATTATCAAAGTTTCAAAACAGTTTCTTCATACTTAAATTCAACATATTGGGGAATGTATCATTTGAGAGAAAAAGTATCTGAGAATATGGTGGCGTCCAAGCATGGTATAAACCCAAATGAAGTAGATATGCTTGAATTTTCAACTAATGGATTAAATCTAGTTGATGGTGATGATGATGAATATATGCAATTACGACTTTTTATTGAACAAAATAGTTTACATATAGATGAAAATTATGATTATGTGATTAATCAAATAGATATTGATAACTTCATGGATTATCATATTGCTCAGATTTATATGGACAATAGAGATTACCCAGGAAATAATGTAAAATTTTGGAAATATCCTGAAGGTAAATGGAGATGGATTTTATATGATACTGATTTTGGATTTGCGGGTCAATGGTGGTCTGAGTGGGATCAAAATTATGCATATTTATTTAACACCTTAGATTTTGTGCTTTCTGGAAATCAAACAACCTGGGCCAATCCACCTGGAGCAACTCTTTTTTTAAGAAAGTTAACAAGAAATGATCAATTCAAGGTAAAGTTTATTAACAGATTTGCAGATGAAATGAACTCTAGATATTTACCCTCAAATGTTACAGCTCACTTCTTAGAAATTTATGACAATATTTATGATGAATTAAATAATCACATTGATAGATGGTCAGAAAGCCAGCCGTGGGCAGATTTAAACAGCGTTTATTATTATGTTGATAACATGAATAATTTTGCTATTAACAGACAGCCTGAAGTTAAGCTGCATATTCTAGATCATTTTTCTCTAAATTCATATAATGAAATTATTTTAGTTAATGATGAGCCAGAAAAGGGTCACATAATAATAAACAATAATCTTAAAGTTCAACTTAATGAATGGAGTGGAGATTATTTTGAGGATATTCCCGTAACTCTAAGAGCGGTAGCAGAGGAAGGCTATGAATTTTCCCATTGGAGTGGAGATATTGATTCATTTGATTTCGAGATTCAAATCAATGTTGATCAAATTACAAATATTGAAGCTCATTTTTCTAATGCTTCAACATTAAATATTGTAATCAATGAGATTAATTATAAGTCATCTGAAAATTTTGACGCAGGTGATTGGATCGAACTTTTTAATCCAAATACTGATGCTGTTGATATTTCTGGTTGGATTTTGAAGGATAATAATGATAATAATCAATATGCATTCCCACAGGGAACATTTATAAATGGAGATGATTATTTAGTTATTGTTAGAAATTCAGATAATTTTTTACAATTTTATCCAGAAATTGATTCATTCATAGGGGAATTTAGTTTTGGTCTCTCATCATCAGAAGATGCTGTAAGGCTTTTTGATTCAGATCTTATAATTCAAGATGAGGTATATTATTCTTCATCTTCCCCTTGGCCACCATTAGCTAACGGTCAGGGTTACACTTTAGAATTAATTGATCCTTCATATGATAACTCATTAGCCCAAAGCTGGAGCAACATAAACTACCATGGCAGCCCTGATGCTATAAATTCTGCAACTGCATCGATGAATGATGAAGACTTATTTTATACTCGCGTATATCCAAATCCATTTGTTCAAACTTTGTTTATACTACTAGAGTTAGACTTAAGCGAGTTTGTGACTATTGATATATTTGATCTAAAGGGCTCACTGGTTAAAAATATACACTCAGGTGTTTTTAACTCTGGGATTCATAGGGTTAACAAAAATCTTGAAAGATTAAATGCAGGGATTTATATTTTAAAAATTAAAACAGCCTCTGGGCTTAGCCAAACCGAAAAAATTATAAAGTTCTAAACTGAATAATTTATTTTTAATAGGTGTGGCCTTTCATCATTGATTTTGATAATTAGCTCACCAAACAATGTATTAGCCCAAGCAAACCATGATCTAAAGTAATTGCTTGGATCATCTTTGTCGAATGCCTCATGCATAAATCCTGTGCCAGCATGTGTGTTGACTAGCATCCTAAGACACTTTATAATTTCCTCATCGTATTTACTAGTCATTGCCCTTAAAATGATACCCATAGGCCAAATTTTATCTTTTCCTGTATGGGGACTAGCTTGACCTTCAGCAGCTTGACCTTTTAAGAAGTAAGGGTTGTTGTTGCTAAGTAAAAAGCTTCTGGTGTTTTGATATACTTTTTCATTCACAAATTTAGAATCTAAGTATGCAAGTGACATTAATGATGGTACATTTGCGTCGTCCATGTACAAATTGTTTCCAAAACCATCAATTTCATAGGAGTAAATTTCCCCAAAATTTAAATGCTCTTTAATAGCATATTTTTCTATTGCTTCATCTATTTCAATAGACATAGACATACATTTTTTAGAAAAAATTAAATCAATTTTTTCATCTGAATATATCTCTGAGAGTTGTTGCATCGAAATAGAAGCAAAAATATTTGAAGGAATTAAAAAAGGATACATAGTTGCATCATCTGATGGTCTAAACATAGAACATATCATACCATTTGGTTTAAAAGGTCTTCCTGTGCCAGAAAAAACTGGTGCATCTACCATTGCGATACCATTTCTGATGAATTTATACGGCGACTTACCGTTTTTTCTTTGTTCTGTCAAAAAGGTTTCATAAATGAGTTTTGAAGATTTTACCCATGTCTCATCAAAAATTGAATTATCACCTGTTAACTTGTAATAATTATAACTTAATCGGATAACATAACAAAGAGAGTCAACCTCCCATTTCTGTTCGTGAACTCCTGCTATTGGTGTTGGAATATCTTTGTTGTGTGCTGAAACCTTTGATAAATCTTTGTAAAAAGAATTTGCGTATGGATCTCTAATAATGCATTTGGCTTGACGATTTATCAGCCCTTTTATCAGATTTTTAATTTTTTCATCTTTTTTTACTAAAGGTAAATATGGCCATACCTGTGCAGTTGAATCCCTTAGCCACATAGCATCAATATCACCTGTAATAATAAATGTATCAGGCTTGCCGTTAATTACTTCATAGTCTACAGTTGTATCAATTGTATTAGGATAACAATTTTCAAAAATCCAGAACAGCTGAGGATCTTTTATCTGAGATTTAATATAAATAATCTGATCTTCAACAGCTTTACTTGTGTAAGTTCTTTCATTAATTGGCGGTCTATTTGAAATGTAAGTATCAAAACTTTTGTTATCAACACTAAATGAATTAAGTCCTGACAATCCTATTCCAGCTAGGCCGATATTTTTTATAAAATTTCTTCTTTTCATAAAATTCTCCTTTTTTAAATTTAATTATCTTTAGCTATCAAAACAAATAAATAAAAATGAATAACATAGCTTTATTAATATTGAGATTGATTTTTGGTGGATCAATGATCTTTGGTCACGGACTGAGTAAGTTAAATAAATTAATTTCTGGAGATTTAAGTTTTGCAAATCCGATTGGAATCGGGGAGGCTCCTACATTAGTTCTTGCTGTTTTTTCAGAATTTTTAGCTCCTATATTTATTATTATTGGATATAAAACAAAATTTTTTAGTTTTTTTCCTGCAATAACAATGTTTGTTGCTGCTTTTATTGTCCACTTAGGTGACCCTTTTGTAAGGATAGAGAAAGCATTACTTTATTTATCAGTATTTGTTATTTTGATGTTAACTGGCCCAGGGAAATACTCTGTAGATAAATAATTTGTATAAAATTTCAATTTTTGAGAAAAAATATTTTAAAACTCCTAAAAAATCTGTTCTAATATTTATAAATTTCACAAAATATAGCAGAAATATTAATTTTATTGTAAAATTAAATGTATCATATTGTTATGATATAAATTAGTGTTATTTTTGTTCAGAATTGAACAAAACCTATATTCTAAAAATGAAACATAGTATTATACTTCTATTTTTTATATTGTTTTCATCTTTTTTCTATTCTCAATCGATTTTAGTTAGCGGAATTGTTGTTGATGAAGGAGGAAACCCTCTTCCCGGAGTCACAGTTCTAATCGAAGGTACAAATAATGGTGCTTCAACAACCTTCGAGGGAACATATGCTATAAAGGCTGATGATACAAACGAAAGAATACAATTTTCATATATTGGCTTTGAAACTCAATCCATTTTAATTGGCAGTCAGAAAAATATTGACGTAATAATGTTAGAAAGTCTTGAATCTTTAGAAGAGGTACAGGTTGTTGCTTTTCAAAAGCAGAAAAAAAATAGTGTTATCGGGTCTATTAATACAATCAATCCTTCTGAATTAAAAATCCCGACTTCTAATATAACTAATGCCATGGCAGGTAAATTGGCTGGTATGATCTCATATCAAAGATCTGGTGAACCTGGTGCAGATAACGCAGAATTTTTTATTAGAGGTGTTACCAGCTTTGGGTATGCAAACAACCCTCTGATATTAATTGACGGACTAGAAGTAACAACCAATGATTTAGCTAGAATTGAGCCTGATAATATTGCCAGTTTTTCAATAATGAAAGATGCTACAGCTACCTCTTTGTATGGGGCGAGAGGTGCAAATGGTGTAATACTAGTAACAACTAAAGAAGGTAAAAAGGGGAAAGCAAAAGTTTCTTTCAGATACGAAAATTCAATATCCGCTCCCTCACAAACCAATGAATTTTTAGGCGGAGTAGATTATATGAATCTATATAATAGAGCAACAAGAACAAGAGACCCATCAGCTCCCCTTTCTTACAGTATTTCGAAGATTTATGGAACAATCAACGGTGGTGACCCAAATATTTTTCCTAATGTTAATTGGTATAATGAATTGTTTAAAGATTATACATTAAACAGAAAAGCAAATTTAAACGTTAACGGTGGTGGAGATATTGCTCAATACTATCTTTCAGTTTCTCATAATAATGATACAGGATTGCTAAAAGTTGATCCGCTTAATAACTTCAATAACAATATTGATATTAAAAGATCCAACCTTAGAGCTAATATTAATATTGATCTAACAAATACTACAAAAATAGCTGTAAAATTTTATTCATTGTTTGAAAGATATAATGGTCCATCTGTCTCTGCAAATGATATTTTTGGTTCAGTTATGCAGGCTAACCCTGTCAATTTTCCTAAATATTTTTCTTATGAAGACAATTTAGGTTATAATCATACATTATTTGGAAATAAAGGTAATGGTGGTTTTCCAAACCCATATGCTGATATGGTCAAGGGATATAAAGACAGATTCACCAACACTATTTTTTCGCAGGTTCAAATTGAACAGGATCTAAAGTTTATAACAGATGGCCTAAAGTTTAGAGGAATGGCATCTGTCAGAACATATACCATGAATGAAAATTCAAGGGAATATACACCTTTTTTATACGGAATGGCTGAAGTAGAGAGTGATGAAGGGGTTTTAAATTATTTGTACAGGATTCAAGAGGGTACAGAATTCCTAAATAATCCAAGTGTGAACAACCTTGGTACCAGTAGGTTTTATTATGAATTTGTAACCGAGTATAACAGAAAGTTTAATGACCTTCATGATATCGGAGGACTTTTAGTCTTTAATTTTAGTGAATCATTAAATACCATTGGTGGAAATAGTGCTTTTGCAACACTACCTTCTCGAAATATGGGTCTCTCTGGAAGATTCTCTTATAATTATGATTCCCGATATTTTACGGAACTTAATTTTGGTTATAATGGTTCTGAAAAATTTGCTAAAAATAATAGGTTCGGGTTTTTTCCATCAGTTGGACTTGGATGGATATTGTCTAATGAAAATTGGTTCAATGAAAAATATCCTAACGTTAACATGCTAAAACTTAAGTTGACACACGGATTGGTAGGAAATGATGGAATTTCAAGCGCTGATGATAGGTTTTTCTATTTATCTGAGGTCAATTTGCAAAGTGATAGCTATGGTTTTACTTGGGGTTCGGATTTTAACAATTATTATCAAGGTTATGTTATTGACAGATATTCTAACCAAAATGTTACTTGGGAAGTTGCAGAAAAAACAAATTATGGATTAGAATTAGGATTATTTAACTCATTAAATCTACAGCTTGATTACTTTACTGAACACAGGTCAAAAATTTACATGTCTAGAGAATACATTCCTTCAACCATGGGATTGACCACCACGATTAGTAGTAATCTTGGTGAGGTGGACTCAAAAGGTTTAGATTTATCTATTGACTACAACAAAGCTTTTGATTCAGGTTTAATTCTCTCAGGAAGAGGTAATTTTACATACTCAACAAATGAAGTTTTGATTAATGGTGAACCGGATTATACTTATGACTATTTAAGTAGGATAGGATATCCCGTAAACCAAGCATGGGGTCTAATTGCTGAGCGTTTATTTATTGATCAGGCGGATATTGAAAATTCACCAGAACAATTCAATGGTTTTTCATCATCAGCTAACTCTTACATGCCTGGAGATATTAAATATACAGATATAAACAATGATGGTGTTGTTAACGAACTGGATAGAGTACCTATAGGAAAACCAACCGTCCCTGAAATAGTTTATGGATTTGGTTTTTCAGCTTCATATAAGGGATATGACCTTTCTGTTTTTATGCAGGGAGTCGCTCGAACCTCATTTTTTATAAATCCAAATGATATTTCACCTTTTGTAAATGAAAGAAATGCATTGAACGTTATTGCTGACAATCATTGGTCATTGAATAACCCAGACCCAAATGCTTTTTGGCCTAGACTTTCAACTTATTCCATTGCTAACAATGAACAACAATCTACCTGGTGGCAGCGGGATGGCGATTTTTTGAGATTAAAAAATGTTGAAATTGGATATACTTTTCCTGATAACGGAAAAGGTTTATTTTCAGGACTAAACACAAGAGTTTATTTTACAGGGTTGAATTTGTTAACTTTTTCAAAATTTGATTTGTGGGATACGGAAATGGGTGGAAATGGTTTAGGTTATCCTCCACAAAAGGTATATAATATTGGATTACAAGTAAATTTTTAATATAAATTATGAATAAAAAAATTTTAATTATTGGTTTATTATTTGGAATGTTTAGCTGTGATGAGTATTTGGACATAGTTCCTGATCAAACTCAACAAATAGATTTGTTATTTGAAAGGCAGGAAGTTGCCTACACTGCCTTGGCAACTTGTTATGCATATTTACCAAAAAATGATGGAGTTTATACTTCATTTATGATGATGAGTGATGAAGTTACAACTCCTATTTCCAAAGAAACAGATGGTATTAGGATTATGAAAGGGCAACAATCAGCATCCAATCCAAAATTTGGATTATGGTCTGGTTGGTCTGATCAAGGTCCATTGTGGGAAGGAATAAGGCACTGTAATATTCTAATTGAAAATATTTACAACGTGGTTGATATGACTCAAGACGAAATGAATATTTGGGCTGCTGAAGCAAAATTTTTAAAGGCCTATTATCATTTTCTGCTATTTACATATTACGGCCCAATTCCTATTGTTGATGAAAACTTGCCAATCTCGGCAACAGATATTGAAGTAAGGGTTAAAAGAATGACTGTTGATGAGTCAGTGAATTATATAGTTGAAACCATTGATGAGGCTTTAGTTCACTTACCTGCAAGAGTTTTAAGTTCAAATGATTTGGGGAGAATTGACCAGGTAATTGCTAAGGCAATTAAATCAAGGGTTTTAACATATGCTGCTAGTCCTTTATTTAACGGTAACTCTGAAATGTACTCTGGTTTTGTGAATGAAGACGGAGAACATTTTTTTAATCAATCATATGATCAAAACAAGTGGGATCTTGCTAGAGAAGCATCTCTTGATGCAATTAATACAGCTGTTGAAAATGGTGTAAGCTTACATGATTTTAATTCTACACCTCCAAATTTTGAAGACGAATATGATGATGAAGAATTTATTCAAACGCTGTATGATCTCAAATACACAATCGTTGACAAGTGGAATTCTGAACTAATTTGGGGTAACTCAAACCCTGTTCGCGGAAATGATTGGTGGCAAATGCAAGCTGCTTGCATGATGAAAGATCCTAACGGTTCATCAGTTGAGGCAGCGTGGCAATGGATAGCTCCAACAATGAGAATTGCAGAGCTATTTTATTCAGAAAATGGATTGCCTATAGACGAAGATTTGACATATGATTATCAAAATAGATTAAATGTTGTATCTGTTAGTGCCAATCAGAATTTACAGGCTCAATACGGAACCAGTACAGCAAAATTAAATTTAGATAGAGAACCAAGATTTTATTCCTCACTTGGATTTGATAGAGGTTATAATAGAACATGGGGAAATTTATGGCAATTGAGAATGAAAAAAGGTGAAATCCATGGAAGAATTGCTAATTCTGATGATTACTTAATAACCGGATATGCATTAAAAAAATTAGTGCACCCAGACTCTGAAGGGGATAGTTATTCAAAAATTGTAACTTATGCATGGCCAGTCATCAGACTTTCTGAGCTGTATCTCAACTATGCAGAGGCTGTTAATGAATCTAATGGGCCAAGCTCGGATGCATTTGATGTGCTAAATTTAATCAGACAAAGAGCAGGGATTAAATCGGTTGAAGATGCCTGGGGTGACTCAAACATCTCATCAAATCTAAATAAACATACAACTCAAGAGGGATTAAGAGATATTATTAGACAGGAAAGACTAATTGAACTTTCATTTGAAGGAAATAGATATAATGATTTGAGAAGATGGAAATTAGCAGATGAATATTTTAACTCTCCAGTACTTGGTTGGTCAGTTGATGAAACAACGGTTAGTGGTTATTACAATATAACCCAGGTGGGAATAAGATCATTTAACAATCCTAGGGATTATTTTCACCCAATCAGTATTAATGAATTAACAATTAATCCAAATTTAATTCAAAATCCAGGCTGGTAACAATTATAGATATGAAAACAAACAAAATTTTAAGAATATTTTTAGTCTTTATTATATGCTTCTCAAGCTGTAAAGATGATGAAAGTCAAGATTCGATTGCTCCTGGAATTTTAAATATCGAAAATATTATACCAACCAACGGTGGTGGAGTAATTTCATATTCTCTTCCAGATGACTCAGATATTTTATTTGTCAGGGCTGAATATACAAACACTCTTGGTGACGACGTTTATCGTGTTTCTAGTTCTCACAATAACTCAATTGAAATCGACGGTTTGAACCAGAACTATCCTATTCAAGTGAAGCTTTTTGTCGTTGATGAAAACGAGAATGTTTCCGATCCAGTTGAGATAGAATTTACCCCCTTACCATCATTTATATTTCTTGTTCAGGAGAGTATTTCTATTACCCCTGATTTGGGTGGAGTTAAGCTTGAATGGGAAAATATAGCTGAGAAAACTGTTTATGTTCATTTACATATAACTAACGGAAATGATGTGGAAACTAGAATAATTTCATCAAACTTACTTTCCGAAAGTGTATTTGTTAGGGGACTAGAATCAGTTGAAATGATATTTTCAACCAAGGTAGAAGATTTTGACGGTAACATTACTGAATTAGAGGAAAAGGCTACATTAACCCCGTTATTTGAAGAAATGATTGATAAATCAACATGGACCCTGATTAGTCAGCTCTCTGTTAATGGAAATGCATGGGAGGGTGAAACAACTGCTTTTTGGGATGATGTTGTGGATACTGCTGAAACAAATTCTGATAATAGTTATTTTATTATTTGGAGAGATGAAAATGGTGGAACTCTGGACTGGCCACTTGATATAGTTATGGATTTAAACAAAAACGTAAGGATTCACAGATTTAAGGTTTGGCAAAGAGCTTTTTGGTACGGTGGTCCAACTGGTGTACCTTACTACTATCAGGAGGAAAATATGAGATCATTTGATCTTTATGCAAGTAATAATACAATTGATTGGACTCTTTTAGGTCAATTTGATATAGGGAACCCAATTGATGAAAGTGGTAATATTGGTCAGGATTTTATCGATGCTGCCGCTAATGGTCATGACTTTGATTTAGATGGAGTTTCTGACACGTTTAGATATTTAAAATTTTCAATCACATCAAATTACGGAAGTGACACATATGTACATGGTTCTGAAATCACTTTATGGGGATTAGATAATCTTGACTAGTAAATGAAGAAATTTTTTACTCTTTCATTTTTTTTATTATTTTTTGCAATACATACACAAAATTTATCTACCCAAGGTGCTTATTTACAGGACGATAATAACAGTAATGTTATATTAAAAGGTATAAATCTAGGGGGTTGGATGCTTCAAGAACCGTATTTGTTTCAATTTACAGGCGCAGCTAATTCACAGCATGAATTCAAAGAAAAATTAGTTGACTTTATTGGTCAAGAAAATACAGATAATTTCTATAATGCATGGTATGATAAATTCATTACAGAGGGAGATATCAGTTTATTAGCTAGTCTTGGTTTCAACAGCGTCAGGCTTCCAATGCACTATGATTTATTTACTCTTTCAATTCAAGACGAACCTGTTTCAGGTGAAAACACTTGGCTTGATTTGGGCTTCAATATGGTTGATAACTTACTAGATTGGTGTGAGGCTAATAATATGTATTTGATATTAGACTTACATGCCGCTCCAGGAGGCCAAGGATATGGTTCTGATATTAACGACTACAACCCAGAATACCCTTCACTATGGGAAAGTGAAGAAAACAAGAATAAAACAATTGCACTATGGGGTAAATTAGCCGAAAGATACGCAAATGAACCGTGGATTGGAGGTTATGATTTACTGAATGAAACTCATTGGGAATTGAATGAAAATGAACTAAGAAATTTCTATATTTCTGTAACTGATGAAATCAGAGAATATGATCAAAATCATATAATATTTATTGAAGGAAACGATTTTGCAAATAATTTCTCTGGCCTCACGCCACCATGGTCAAATAATAATATGGTTTATAGTTTTCATAAATATTGGAGTTATAATGATTCTCTTGATTGGATTACTTGGATCAGAGATCAATATAACATTCCATTATGGATGGGTGAAGCAGGCGAAAATTCAAATCAGTGGTTTACAGAGGCAATTAAAATGTTTGAACAAAATAATATCGGATGGGCATTTTGGCCGTGGAAAAAGCTGGAATCAATTTCAGCACCACTAGAGATCAGCTCTAACTCAAATTATGAATCTCTAATTGAATATTTTAGAGGTAATACTAGTGCTCCCCTAATTAGTGATGCTGTTAACGGTTTGATGCAGTTGGCAGAAGACTCTCATGTCAATAATAATAAATTTCAAAAAGATGTTGTTGATGCCATGATTAGACAAATAAATTCAAATGAAACATTACCATTTGAAGAAACAAATCTTATCCCCGGATATTTACACGCTCCCAATTATGATTTAGGGCCTATGGGCTATGCATACTCTGATAAGGATTATGCCACATATCATGTTAGTCCAGATAATGATTTTCAAGCATGGAATCAAGGATGGCAATATAGAAATGATGGAGTTGATATAGAAAATAGTAATGATTGGATGGGAAATGGTTATCATGTAGCATTCACAAGTGAAGATGAATGGATTTTATTTACTGTAGAAATTGAAGAGTCAGGTTTTTATAATTTAGTTACAAGATATGCTTCTACCTCGAATGGTACTATATCCCTAGAGTTAGATGGAAGTCCAGTTACAGATAATATTTCATTATATAATACTGGTAATTATCAAAATTTTGCAAATAAACTTACCCAGGGTATATATTTGCCTCAGGGTAATTTTAAGTTAAAGGTAAAAATGGTAACAGGCGGATATAATCTTTCAACTTTTTCTTTTGATATTACTGATGAAATACCTGAATTTTCTATTGAATATGCTGAAGCACAAGAAGATCTTTCAACGATTTTAGTTTTATTAAATCAACCATTAGAATTAGATCAAGAAATTAATCCTTCTAATTTTGAAATTTCTATAAATTCTCAAGAAGTGATTATATCTGATATTGAAATTAGTGAAGAAAATCCACAAATTATTTTTATTTCAATTGATGAGGATTTTAACTTTCTTGATGATATAACAGTAAGTTTTAATCAAGAATCTGAATTAATATCTATTTTTGAAGAATTCCTAGCTGCTTTTTCGGATTTTCCAGTCTTTAACAATATAACAGAAAGGATAATAATCCCTGGAATTGTAGAAGCAGAAGATTTCATTTCTCAATCTGGACTTTCAACTGAAGAAACATCTGATGTAAACGGGGGTCTTAATATAGGATATACTGATTCGGGTGATTATGCGGATTATTTAGTATTGGTGACTGAATCGGGCGAATATGATGTGAATTTTAGATTCGCATCTCAGGATCAATATGGTTCAATACTTTTACAAATGATTGATGGATCAAATGTTCAGAATTTAACACAGGTTTCTTTACCAGTTAGTGGGGGTTGGCAGTCTTGGGAAACAGTATCAACGACTGCTAGTTTAGATGAAGGTTCTTATAAGCTAAGGATGAATGTTGTTCAGCCTGGCTTCAATTTGAATTGGATTGAATTTGACTATATTGGAAATTCAATGGGAGCAGATGAAATTGAAATGAATAGTATAAGAATATTCCCTAACCCTGTAAAAGAAATATTAAATATCCAATCAGAATACCAAAATTATAAAGTTGAGATTTATGATATGATTGGTAAAAAAATATTTGATGCTGATAATTTAAATTCAATTAATGTCAAAGATTTTGAAGAAGGTATATATATATTAAAATTATTGTCTGGAAATTACAATCAGTCAAAATTATTTATAAAAAAATAATTGTTTTTATCTCTATTGATATTTCTGATTTACCCAGCGGCATTTTTTCAGAAGTCATTGGGAATGGAGAAAGAACTAAAGCAAAAAAGATATTAGTTAAATAAGTTTTTTTCTGATTTTGTTCCAGTATTTAAAAAAGGATAAATATTCATCTTCAATTTTGAAAAGCCACTCTCGTTGTTCTTCAAACCCAGAATAGTGTTTATTCAAAGGGTGTTCTTTGAAAATGAGATTTGAAATATTATACTTTGAACGAAATTCTTCAAAATTTCCGTTGAATATCTGTATATCTTTAATATTTTTTGAAAGGTTCAAAGAAAAATCTATGCACTTTTGTGAAACCGGATATTTACTGAAAACTTTAGGCTCAAAAATTAAAACTCTGTTTGCCTTTTCATTTTCTCTCCAATTAGGGTCAATATTGTAGTAATTGTAAATTAAAGTTGGTATTGAATTATCAATTTTAATTTCTTTATTATTTTGAAGGTTTGAGTTAAGCTTTAAATCATATTTCTCTTCAACTTCATTAGGAATATTCATTGATGAAATAAACTCATAGCTATTATCTAAAAAGGTGTTTTTTTGATTGCTGTTAAAGTACTTGTTGATGTTATCTTGGTTTGCATAGTACTTTTTATTTGAATTAGAGCCTGCAACCCATTGCCAACTTAGTGCATTACTAGCCCAATCTCCATCTAACAGATGGTAATACATCCATCTTGCAGGTAAAGTCCAGTGACTTTTAGCAATATTTGTAGCGATCGATGCAACATACATACGCATATGATTATGCATGTACCCATTCTCATAAAGATTACTTATTTCTTTATCAACACAATTAATACCGGTTTTAGCTTCAACCAAAGATTTTGATATTTTAAAATCATTTACATCTTCTTGAGGTCTTTTTAAATCTTTATTGA
>MDTB01018239.1_pt1 | contig 16654 bp, 17 predicted proteins | sample 811161 | NCBI WGS metagenome assembly MDTB01 (sample SAMN05326650, study PRJNA326480) | marine metagenome | isolation source: seawater | place: Mediterranean Sea | collected 2009
TGACCTGGCTGGGGCTCGAACCCAGGACCCTCTCCTTAAAAGGGAGATGCTCTACCAACTGAGCTACCAGGTCAATAATTGATTGCAAATATATAATCTAAAAAATTAATAACAATATTAAGAGCAATTAATTTTAAATAATAGGGTGAGGAATAAACTTGGCCTGTTTATCAAATAGATACCTGTACGTAGTTAATTTCTGATGAATATCGCTGCCAAAAAAATTTTCACATATTTTAATCATTTTTGGATTAAAGTCTCCAATCCATGTTTGCATAACGTGAGTGTATCCAAATTTTAAAATATTTTTTGTGACAATATCAGCAAGTGCTGACTCCATTCCTAGTTTTTGGAATTTAGGTATAACTCCGAATACCATACCAGAGCAAATTGTAGGTTTTTTTATAGTTTTATAGAACATGAATTTAATTTTTCCAATGGTGTTTAAATTCCCGTTAATAAATTTAAAATATTGATTAGGGTCAGGGATGCCTATGAAGAAGCAAATTGGTTCTTTGTCATAATACCCAAACCAGATTAATCTTTTATCTATTATTTTTTTCATTTTTTCAAACATCTTAACTGCCTTTTCAGTTTTCATTTCTTTAAATCCATGGTGTGTTTGCCAAGCTTTATTATAAATTGTTGTAAAGTATTCACCATACTTTTTAAAATCATAATTTTTCATGTGTTGAAAATGAATTTTTTTCCTTCCTGTAATTCTATTTGATCTTTCATAAAATTTTTCAGGGTAAGGAATAGATAAATCTTTGCAATAAACATGTTGATTAAAATATTTTTTAAAACCAAAATTTTCAAATAAATTTTTATAATATTTTGGATTATAATTTTGTCCATAAACCGTATGCTTTTCAAATCCCTCAATCAACAGTCCCCAGTATCTATCTCTTTCTCCAAAGTTTATAGGTCCGTCCATTGCTTTTACATTTCTTTTCTTTAACCATTCACATGATGTTTTGAATAACATATTTGCACACTTTTGATTATTTATGCTTTCAAAAAAACCAACACCTCCAGTGTGTTGTGGTTCTTTTTCAAATTTTCGTCTGTCATAAAAAACAGCTATTCTTCCAACAGGCTTATTATTATCTCTAATGATAAATCTTTCTATCTCACCATATTGATGAAAGAAATTTTTTTTTGGATTAAATATATTTTCTACTTCTTGATTTATATGTGGAATCCAATTTTTATTGTTTTTGTTAACAATAAAAGGTAGTTGATGGAATTCTTTTATATCCTTTATGCTAGAAATAGTTGAGATATTCATATTTTGCAATATAATTATTAATTTTTTAAGTTTTGAAAGGAAAGGTTATCATTATAACAGGCGCCTCTTCAGGGATAGGTATGTCTTGTGCATTTGAGTTTTCAAAATTAGGAGCAAATTTAATGTTAGTGGCTCGTTCAGAAAAAAAATTAATTGAAATATCTGAAGAGATTAATAAAAAAGGAGGTAATTCTATTTTTTCTGTTACAGACGTAAGTATTGAATTAGAATGTAATGAAATGGTGCAACAAACTATTTCTTTTTTCGGTAAAATAGATATATTGATTAATAATGCGGGGATCTCCATGAGATCAATTTTTAATGAATTAAATTTATCTGTTTTCGAAAAAGTTATGAAAGTAAACTTTTGGGGAGCTGTTTATTGTACTAAATATGCTTTGCCACATATTTTAAAAACTAAAGGTAGTATTGTTGGAGTCTCTTCTATTGCCGGTCATAAGGGTTTGCCTGGAAGATCGGCATATTCAGCTTCAAAATTCGCATTACAAGGTTTTTTAGAGTCTTTAAGAATAGAAAATTTAAAAAACAATTTACATGTTTTAATTATTTGTCCAGGCTTTACAAGTTCAAATATTAGAAAAAAAGCATTACAAGGTGATGGTTTGGAACAAGGAGAAAGTCCTAGGGCTGAGCAAAAAATGATGTCTTCCGAAGAGGTTGCGTTACATATGATAAGAGCAGTAAATAATAAAAAAAATAATTTAGTTTTAACAAGTAACGGAAAATTGACAGTTTTTTTAAATAAGTTTTTTCCAAAATTAGTGGATAAGCTTGTTTTTAATCATATGTCCAAAGAACCAGGTTCACCTTTTTAATTTACATGAATATATTTTTATTAGGTTATATGGGTTGTGGAAAAAGTTTTTTTTCAAAAAAACTATCTGAAATAACATCTATGGATTTTATTGATTTAGATGATTTAATTGAGATTAAAGAGAAAAAATCTATTGCTGATATTTTTTTAAAAAATGGTGAAGAGTATTTTAGAAAAATAGAAAATATTGAATTGAATAGTCTTGTTAAAAAAAAAGAATATATAATTTCTACTGGTGGAGGGACTCCCTGTTTTTTTAAAAATATTAATTTGATGAATCGTTTTGGGATTACAGTTTATTTAAAAAAAAATCCAAAATCATTATACGATAATTTAATAAAGTCAAATAAAAAAAGACCTGTTTTTGATAGTTTTAAAACAAAAAATGAATTTTTTAATAACTTTAAGTATAGAGAGCAATTTTATCTTAAAAGTAAAATTATAATTGAATGTGATTTTATCTCAAATAAAGAAATAATATCAAAAATTAACTATAAGCTAAATGAAAATAGATTTAAGAAGTGATACAATTACAATTCCTTGTTCGAAAATGCTTGAGCAGATGATGACTGCTAAGGTTGGAGATGATGTTTGGGAAGAAGATTTTACTGTTAAAGAATTGGAAAATAAATTATCTTCTATGTTTGGAATGGAGGCGGGTTTGTTTTGTCCATCAGGAACAATGACTAATCAAATTGCAATTAGAGTCCATACAAAAATAGGAGATCAAATTATATGTGAATCTTCGTCTCATATATATAATTATGAAGGTGGCGGTGCAGCATCCAACTCAGGAGTGTCTGTTAAGTTAATAACTGGAGATTTTGGTAGAATTTCTTTAAATCAAATTAAATCAGCAGTTAATCCAGATGATCCTCACTTTCCAAGAACTAAATTGATTTCTTTAGAGAATACATGTAATAAAGGAGGAGGTAGTTGTTATGATATAAATGAAATTAAGCACATATCTAATTTTTGCAGAAAAAAAAAATTAAGTATTCATTTAGATGGAGCTAGAATTTTTAATGCTTTAATTGCTACTAAACAAAATCCTTTTGATTATGGAAAATATTTTGACTCAATTTCAATCTGTCTTTCAAAAGGCTTAGGTGCTCCTGTAGGTTCGGTTTTATTAGCTGATAAAAATTTTATATATAAAGCTAAAAGAGTAAGAAAAACTTTGGGTGGGGGCATGAGGCAAGTCGGATATTTAGCATCAGCTGGTATTTATGCTTTAAATAATAATATTAGTAGATTATCTGATGATCATAAAAGAGCAAAGCTTATTTATGAAACATTAGTTGATTCTAATTTTGTAGAAACTATTAATCCATGTGAGACTAACATTGTGATTTTTAAGTTGAAATCAGATTTTGTTTCTGATGTTTTGAATGTATTAGATGAAAACAATATTTTATATTCTAGATTTGGTGAATATGTGTTGAGATTTGTAACACATTTAAATTTTAATGATGAGCACTTAGGTAAATTATTAAGGGTTCTAAAGTCCATTAATTAACATAGAAATGCTCCTGTATTATTATTTTCAAAAGAAACCTTTATATGCTCTTCAAGTGTTGTAGATAATTCAAGTCCAACATAATTTACTCCAACAGGGAATATATTGTGATTTCTGTTAATTAGAATAGCTGTTTTTAATTTTTTAATATTAAATTTTAAAAGCTCTTTTATTGCGTAAATTATTGTCTCTCCAGATTTTAAAACATCATCAATTAAAATTATAGTTTTGTTTTTTGATTCTATTTTATTAGAAAAGGTGGTATTTTGATTTCCTTTTTTGTTTAAAGACATTTTTATAGTAGCTACTTTTATTTTTGAGTTATTAGTTATGTGCTTTTCAATTTTTTGTGCAATTATATGTCCATTACTTTCAAGTCCAATTAAGTGTAATTCTTCTTCCTCTAAATTATTTTCAATTATTTGGAAGCTCATCCTCAAAATTTTATTCTCTATTTGTTTTTTTGTTAAAATAGTTTTCATTGTCATATTAAATATACGATGTTTTAATTTTTTCTAATAAGGCTATTGTTTCAATATGATATGTATGAGGAAATTGATCAACTATACTAAATTTAATAAGTTTATATTCGTGTTTTTCTAAAAAGTTTATGTCTCTTGCTTGTGTTGATGGATCACAAGAAACATAAATTATTTTTTTACTATTCAATTCAATTATTTTTTTTAAGCTTTTTTTAGCTATTCCCGAACGAGGTGGGTCAATAATAACACTGTTAATTTTATTTATTAATTCTTTTTTATGAATTAAAAATTTACCTACATCACCAATGAAATAAAAAGCATTATTTATTTTATTTTTTTTAGTACTAACAATTGCGTTTTCAATTGCTTTTTCAGTGATGTCAACTCCAATTAATTTTAGTTTTGGGTTTTTGCTAGCAATAATTTGTGTAATAGTCCCTGTGCCGCAAAATAAATCTAGTATCACGTCATTTTTAGAAATGTTTTTTTCAAATGCATATTTATAAACTTTAGAGTAAAGTTTTTCTGCAGATTTAGGATTAGTTTGAAAAAAACTATTCATGCTAATTTCAAACTTTAAATTTAGTAAAGACTCATGAATTGTATTTGATCCAAATAATAAATTTGATTTAACTTTTGAATAATCTACTCTATCAGAAATATTATCATTTATTGTATGGATTATTCCTTCAATTCTATTTGGATGTAGACTGAGAATTTTTTGACAAAAATCATAAGGTTGGAAATTTTTTAAATTTTCTGAACTTGTAATTAATTCAATTAAAAAATTATTATTTATTATGCTTTTTCTTACTACGAGGTTTCTGAAAAAACCTTTTTTTTGGGGAATGTTCCAGGCGGGGAGTTTTGTGTTAATGCAATATTCCTTTATTTTTTTTATTGAGTCTTCCCATTTTTTATCAAATAAGCCAGAGTCTTTTTCTAAATTTTCAACTATCCACCATGTATTTACTTTTTTAAAACCTAAAGAAAATTCATCTATTATTTCATTTGTTTTTTTATTATATCCAATTGAGGAAAAAGAATAGTCCATTTTATTACGATAGTGCCATATTTTTGGAGATTTAATAAAATTGTCAAATTTTTTTTCCAAGTGTTCAACTCCTCCAATTTTTGTTAATAATTCAAATACATGTTTTTTTTTGAACTTATGTTGTAAGGAGATGTCAAGTGTAATGTATGGGGCTCCAGAAATTGGTTGATAGGGGATTTTTTTTTCAATTTTGCTTCTTTTTATAATCCGTATGAGTCTTCCTTCAGCATAATTTTCTTTTCTTTTTACTATTTTGTACTTAATTTTTTGACCCTTTATTGTATTTGATATAAAGACAATATAATCCTTCTCTCCCATGTTTATTTTGACAATACCCTTACCTCCATATGCTAGGTCAATAACTTCTCCAGTTAATTCTTCTCCTTTTTTTGGTCTTTTGAATTTGAATTCCATAGTATAAAAATAGTTATCTTTATTAATAATATTGTATATATATGAAAACGAATGATTATTTAAATTTAGAGTTAAGATATGGTGCTCATAATTATCATCCTCTTCCTGTAGTTTTATCTAAAGGAAAAGGTATTTATGTTTGGGATGTTGAGGGGGAAAAATATTATGATTTTTTATCAGCTTATTCTGCTGTTAATCAAGGTCATTGTCACCCTAAAATAATAAATGCTTTAATTGAACAGGCTAATTTATTAACTCTTACATCAAGAGCTTTTCATAATGACATTTTAGGTCATTATGAGCAATTTATTACTGATTTTTTTGGTTATGATAAGGTTTTGCCAATGAATACTGGTGTTGAGGGTGGGGAGACTGCTAATAAATTAGCAAGAAAATGGGGTTATCTTAAAAAAGGTATTAAAGAAAATAAAGCTAGAATAATATTTGTTAATGGTAATTTTTGGGGAAGAACACTTGCTGCTATATCAACTTCTGATGACCCCTCATCTTATAAAGACTTTGGTCCTTATATGCCAGGTTATGATTTAATTCCATATAATGATTTAAATGCACTAGAAAAAGAATTAAAGGACCCAAATGTATGTGCATTTATGGTTGAGCCAATTCAAGGTGAGGCAGGTGTAATAGTTCCTGATAGTGGTTACTTAAAAGGGGTTAGAGAGATTTGTAATAAATATAATGTTTTGTTTATTGCTGATGAAGTACAAACAGGTATTGCTAGAACAGGAAAGTTATTAGCTTGTGATCATGAAAATGTAAAGCCTGATATTTTGATACTAGGTAAGGCCCTTTCTGGAGGTGTTTTTCCAGTTTCTGCTGTTTTAGCTAACGATGATGTAATGATGTGTATTAAACCAGGAGAACATGGTTCAACATACGGAGGTAATCCTTTAGGTTGTAAAGTTGCTATGGCTGCCCTAGAGGTAGTTAGAGATGAAAATTTATCTCAAAATGCAGAGGTTTTAGGTAAGATATTTAGAGATGAATTATGTTCTTTCTCTCATTCTTTAATTAAAGAAGTTAGAGGAAAAGGACTACTTAATGCTATAGAGATAAATGATTCCCCTAATAGTGATACAGCATGGAATATATGTATGCAATTAAAAGAAAATGGTTTATTAGCAAAACCTACTCATGGTAATATAATTCGTTTTGCTCCACCCTTAGTAATTAATGAAGATGAGTTATTAGATTGTATTAGTATTATCAAAAAAACTTTTATTGATTATAAAGTATGAGATTTTTAGTATTGATTTTTTTAATAAATTTTTCTTATTCACAGAATCGTTGTGCTTCTGAAGATTATAGAAACATATTGGTTAAAAAAAATCTTTTTGTTAAACCTGAAAATAACAGATCTATTGAAAATGCTATAAAATTAGGTCAATACACAATTCCAGTAGTTTTTCATGTTATTTATAATAATGAATTTGAAAATATCTCAGATGATCAAATAATTTCTCAGTTAGATGTTTTGAATAAAGATTATAATGCTGAAAATGATGATTTTATAAATGTTCCTGATAATTTCTCCAATGTTGCTAGTTCCTCTGGAATAAGATTTTGTTTAGCTCAAATTGATCCTTCAGGTAATGTTTCATCTGGAGTTACTAGGACTTACACTGATTTGGATTTTTTTAATATGAGTGAAGATAAAATGAAAATTAGCTCGGAAGGGGGTGTGGATCCTTGGGACACAAATAAATACTTGAATATATGGGTTTGTGATTTAAGTGGTAATTTATTAGGCTTTTCAACTTATCCAGGCTCTGATCCATTACTTGATGGAGTTGTAATCGATTATGAATATTTAGGTGTATCACTTAATAGCCAGTCTCCTTATAATTTAGGAAGAACAACTACTCATGAAGTTGGCCATTTTTTTGGTTTAGAACACACTTTTTACGCAGGCTGTTCTGATTGGGATGATTGTGATGATACTCCTCCTATTAGTACATCAACTTATGGTTGTCCAGATTCTCCTCAAGAAAGTTGTGGTTCCATTGATATGACAATGAATTTTATGGATTATACAAATGATGCGTGTATGTACATGTTTACTTTTTGTCAAACTAATAAAATGGTTAATATTCTTAATGGTCAGAGAGTAGGTTTATTAGAAAATAATTTTTGTTCGTATAGTTCTTTAGAAAATTTAGAAACATATAAAAAGTTAATAAAAGTTGTAGATGTTTTGGGTAGAAATAGTAATAGAAAAGGTTTTTTTATTGAGATATTTGATGATGGTTCTACTAGTAAGAAATATTTATTAAAGTAATTTCTTTAAAAATTAAAATTCAGCGGATAGTTTTATATTTAAAAGTCTAGATGTTAAATAATTAGGTACCGCATATTTATTATTTGATGAGTCTGTGATCCATATATAAGAGCCAGTATTTCTTATTCCTAGTAAGTTATATATTTCTGCACTTATTATTATTCTATCAAAAAAATTAAAGAAGTTATTTGATGATATAAATTCAGGTTCTTTTATAGTTCTAGAAAATCCAATGTCCATTCTTTTATATGAAGGCATTCTTAGTGTTTGTTGTTCTCTTGTAGAGTTATTCGGTCCAAAAGGTAATCCGCTTCCATAACTTAAATTTAGGTTTACTTTATATTTTGGTAATTTAGGTAGGTAATCCTGAAAGAATATTGAACATTTTAGTCTTTGATCAGTTGGTTTTGGAATAAATCCATGTCCATCACCAAGAATGTCTTCTTGAGTACTTAATAATGACAAACTAAACCACGAGTCAACCCCAGGAACAAACTCTCCAAATAATTTTAAATCTAATCCAGTTGCATATCCTGTTGCAATTTCATTTGTTAAATAGTTAATTTGTAGATTGTTTATTTCATAAGGAATTAAGTCCCATAAATATTTATAATAGATTGATGCATTAAATTTAAATGGTCGATCCCACATATTAAATTGATAATCTGAACTTAATACATAATGAATAGACTTTTGGGATTTGATATTTTCATTAATAGATCCGTATTTGTTTCTTATTTCTCTAAAAAATGGAGATTGATTATAAGATCCTACAGAGCCTGAGAAAATAAAATCCTTATTCCAGTCAGGTTTATATCCAATAATTAATCTTGGGCTAACAAAAAGTTCTTTATTGTAGTTCCAGTAATTTGTTCTTATTCCAGCTGTATAATTTATTGTAGCTCCATTATTAAGTAAGTAATTTTTAGATTTTCCTTGAACATAATTTGTGATCCTTGTTGAGTTTAATTTTGCAGTTCCTTTTGTAAAGTTAAACATTTCCAAACCTGTTCCAGGTGAATTGGATATTGAATATCCAGCAGAATCAACAGATTCCCATTCTCTTATATTATCTTGTATTTTTTCGTATTGCAATTTCATTCCCCAATTTAATTGATGATTTAAAAATTCAGTTTTGCCATCAATATATGTGTTAAAAACATCTGCATATATTTCATTTCTTGCATGATTCATATAAGAACCTATTCCTCTATTAATAACTACATCACCAAAATCATCAGAACCAATATTATTTTCTAATTGACCTAACCAATATTCACCTTGAACATCATAAAAAACTTCCTCTTTAGTTCTAAAAATTGAAGTTGTAAATTTTATATTATTTTTTTCATTAGGTTCGAAATGTAAACTAACTGCTCCTAGCGTAGTTTTAAATTTGTCAATTTCTTGTCCATTAAAGTATATATTTAATTGCAGAGATTCTGTAATTGTGCCAAATTGTGTTTCTCTACTTTCAGGAGTCATTTCATATCGATTACTTGAATGATAGCCTAGGAAATTTAATTGCAATTCAGGAGAAAGCTGATATGTTAAATAGGCTTGAAAATCATGCATTTTAGGCACAAAATCTCCATCTAAATCAAAAGAATTGATTAAAAATTGATTTGATTTGTATCTATGTCCTAAAATATAAGATAACCTATAATTTTTATTATTTCCTTCAATAGTTAGGTTTGTTCCCATTAAGCTTGCAGAAAAACTTCTTTTATCTTTTTTTGGCTCTTTATATTTAACATCTAAAACAGAAGATAGTTTGTCACCATATTTTGCTTCAAACCCCCCGGCAAAGAAGTCAATTGAAGATGTTAGTTTTGGATTCACAAAACTAAGTCCTTCTTGTTGAGCTGATTTAGTTAAAAAAGATTTATAAATTTCTATTCCATTTACATAAATTAAGTTTTCATCAAAACTACCTCCTCTTACTGAGTATTGATTGCTTAATTCATTATTTGATGTTACTCCAGGAAGTGATTTTAGTAATGATTCAATGCTTTCTGAAATAGTCGGAATTTTTTCAATAGTCTGTAATTTTATTTGTGTTAAACCCTTAAATCTACTTTCTTCATTATTTAAGTCAATAAGATCTACGTTGTTTAAAGATTCATTTGATTTTTCTAATATAAAATCTCTAGAAATGAAATTTTTATTATTTTCATTCATCTCTTTTTGAATATCTTTTAAGTTTATTTCAAAAGTTGTGTTTAGATGATTAATATGAGAAAATGTAATTATATATTTTTTTTGAAATGGAAGATTTAATTGATATGTTCCATTTCCATTAGATATTGTTCCTCTAGAACTTTTTTTTTCTCTTATATTAACATCTTTTAGGTAATTCCCTCCTTCATCAGTAATTATTCCTTTTAAAGTAATACCTTGAGAGTAAATAAGACCACTGAAAATAAAAAATAAAATACTTAAAGATCTTTTCATAATTATCTTGTAAAATAAAATTCTTGTTTATTTTCGTTTCCTAAACCATCTTTGACAGAGAGAATAAGCTTTTGTTTTTCATTGTTTTTTTCATTGTAAAAAAAATGTTCTAATAAATTATTTTTAGCATCATACTCAAAAAGAATCCACTGTCCATTTAAAGTTGCGGTATAATTTTTTATACCTGAAAAGTTATCACGAACTTTAAATTTTATAGAATTCTGGTCTTTCATGTTATCTTTTAAATTTATTGCCTTGATTGTAGGTTTTATATCATCTTTTATTATTGTAAATGTCCCAAAGCTTTTAGCTGACCCTTTTAATTTTCCATTTTCCCAACTACTTTTTATATAACTCAACTTACCATTTTTTAATTGCCCTATTGCTAGTTTATTTTTTTCTACTTCATTGTAAAAATCTGGTTTTATAGCAATATTTATTCCTTTATGAATTGGAAAGTTTATGTTGCCAATTAGATAAGAATTATTTTTATTTGTATTTTTTGTTTCTTGATAAATAAAATAACAGTCCTTATATAAGTTTCCTTTTTTTATCATTATATCTACTCTATCATTTTTAAAATTAAAATCTTTATCTGAATTTATATAATAATCATTTTCTTTTTCATTGCTTTCTGTTTTTTTCTCAACATTTTTGTTTTCATAATTTAGAAAAAAGATTAATTCAGATGAGTTTTTATAAGTGTCTGAGACAATAATTTTAAACTCATTTTCCCCATTTTTTAAATTTTCGAAGTACCCATTGTTTTTAATTTCTAAATACGCATTTTTTAATTTGTTATTTTTTTCTAAAAAGCATTTGTGAATTTTTCTTTTACTTTTTATACGTTCCTTGTAATCAATATGAGAGTTAACATATCTTTTTTCACTAAATAAAAATTCATTTATCTTGAAGTGATAATGTAAATTTTTATTTAAAAAAATTTTTATTTCGTTTACCCCTGTTTTTATATTTGATTTGTCATTTTTATCATAGGTTTCTATTCCGATTCCAAACTCACCAGAAATAATATCACTTATATTTTCGTTATTATTTATTTTATATTCCGATCTATTAAAATTTCCATTTTTGTTCTTTTCATATAAGAAAATGGATTTAATAATTGGCTTTTTCGTGTCTTTTACCGGAAAAGAGAAATTTAATGGATTAATTGGCTTTTGTAATTTTGTTTTTCTTATTTCAAAATGAAGATGAGGTCCAGTTGAATTTCCAGAGCTACCACTCAAGCCTATGATGTCACCTTGTTTTACTTTAAAAGCATTTTCGTCTAAGGAAACATCGATGTTAAATTTCTTTTTTTTGTGTTGTTTTTTTAAAATAAAATTTTGTATTTCAGTATTAAACTTTTCTAAATGTGCATATACAGTAGTTAAGCCATTTTTATGATTTAAGTAAATTGCTTTTCCAAAACCCCAGGGAGAAACTTTTATTCTAGAAACGTATCCATCTGCACAAGCATATATAGGGTAGCCAGTTTTTTGATTTGTAGGTATATCAATTCCAGCGTGAAAGTGATTGGTTCTAATTTCCCCAAATGTGCCAGAAAGAACTAAAGGTATATCAAGTGGTGAAATAAAATCATCTTTATTTGAAATTTCTTGAGAAAATATATTTAAAGAAAAGAGAAACAGGAATAATAGTTTTTGTTTTATAAATAAATTAACAATCATTTTAGTGTTTTTTAAAGCTCTAAATAAATATAATTATGTTTACTTATATTTGTTCACATATTAATCTTTTTATTTAAGTTTTGAAAATCCTATTTGATAAAGTCAGTGAAAAAGTTAAAGAATTAATAATCTCTCATAATCAAATTCTTGAAGAAAAAAATCTTTTAATTAATGAAAATAAATCTTTTTTAAAAGAAATAAAATCATTAAAAGAAGAGATAAATAGTTTGAATAATTATATAAATGAGATCAGGATTTCTAATTCTTTAAAAAATAATGAAAATGATAATAGTTTAGCGAAGAAAAAAATTAATATGTTTTTAAGAGAAATAGATAAATGCATTGCATTATTGAATAATTAAATTATGTCAAAATTAAATATAAAACTCAGTATTTCAGATAGGTTGTATCCAATGAAGATTAATGCCTCTGATGAGGAAATCATGAGGAAATCATCATTAAAAATTAATAAAATAATTAAAGATTTTGCTGATAAATATGCTGTTAAAGATAATCAAGATTTATTAGCTATGTGTGCCTTAAGTCTTTCTGTTGAATTAGAAAAAAAGATTAAAAAAGATAGTTTTAATGAAAAAGAAATAATCTTAGAACTGAATTTACTTAATGAATCTTTAACAAAAATTTTAAAGTAGTTTGTCTTTCTATTCATTTTTCATATTAAAATATCTTAAATAATTCAAAATGAAATGACTTTTCAAGTGCAAGTAAGAGTAACAGTAATCATACAAAAAGTTATATTAATATAGTAAAGTAGATAATGCTGAGTGCGATAATTATTATAGTAGGTAATGAGATTTTAAATGGCTTTACAAAGGATTTAAATGCAAATTTTTTAATTCTAAATCTATTGAAATACAACATTGATGTTGATCGTGTAGTGTTTGTCAAGGATGAACAATCTTTAATTATTCATGAATTGCAAGCAGTAAAATCTGTGAACTTTGTTTTTCTGACTGGCGGTTTAGGTCCCACTACGGATGATGTTACGTCAGATGCTTTGTCTGTATTTTTTAATAAACAAAAACCTACTCTTATTAAAAATGAAATAGGAACAGCTCCAGGGTTATGGTATAAAAACAAAAAAATTGATTATTTTTCATTTCCTGGAGTTCCCTCTGAAATGAGATTAATGGCAAAAAATATTTTTTCGTTGGTTTTTAAAAATCAAATTGAGAAAGAAAAATTCTTTCAAGTAAATACTATAGGAATAACAGAAAGAGAAATTTATTTATTATTAAAGAATTTTGAAAAAGAAATTCCCGATTCGATTAAGTTATCCTATTTGCCCGAAAATAATATCGTTAAATTAAGGTTTTATGACTCATCTGATAAGTTAAAAGGATTTGAATTTATAAAAGTTAAATTAAATCAAATATTAGGTTCATATATTTTTAGTTATGGTCAAAAATCTTTACAAGAAATTCTAGTTTTTAATTTAATTAACAAGAATATTAAAATTGCTGTTGCAGAAAGTTGTACTGGGGGTAAAATTTCAAAAATGTTAACTTCAATTCCAGGCTCATCTAAAGTTTTTATTGGTTCTGTTGTTGCTTATTCAGAATACTCAAAAACTACAATTTTGGGTGTAAATCCAAAAAGTATTAAAAAATACAGTATGGTTAGTCAGAAAGTTGTAATAGATATGGCCCAGTCAGTTAGAAAGAAATTCAAATCTGATTATGGTTTAGCAACAAGCGGTTATATGGGGCCTTTTGAAGACAATAATAATAGATTTGCATGGATTTGTGTTGTTGCAAAAGATAAAATTATATCTAAAAAAATAAGTTTAAAATCAACTAGGTTAAATAATATTTTAATTACTGCTAGAACTGTTTTAAATGAATTGAGAAAAGAGATTCTTTAATTTTTAAATAAATATACTATATTTGCCCTTCTAATAATTATATTATGTCTAGAGTTTGTCAGGTAACAGGAAAAAAAGCAATGGTGGGGAATAATGTATCTCACTCTAATAAGAAGACCAAAAGAAAATTTAATATAAATCTAGTTAAAAAAAGATTTTTCATTAAAGAGGAAAATAGATGGGTTTCTCTTAGATTATCAACATCTGCAATTAGAAGTATTAATAAAAAAGGTATATCGGCTGTTTTAAAAGAAATGAAGTCAAAATAGTGACAAATTTTTTTGTTTTTTTTTTCTTAGTTTTTTCACTATCATTTTCACAAACAAATAAGATTGATGTTTCTTTTTACAATTTAGATTTAGACTTTGATGTCGAAAATAAATCTATAAAAGGTAGTAATACTATTTTTTTTAATGTTTTAGAAAGTATAGACACTTTAAAATTAAATTTATTTCAAAATTTTATTGTAGATAGTATTTTGTTTTCAGACAATACAGTCGATTTTAAGCACATTAATAATGATATATTAATTTTCTTAACAGATAGTTTAGATTTAGGAAATTATAATATCGAAGTTTTTTATAAAGGAAAGCCTAATATTGCAAAAAATGCACCGTGGGAGGGTGGATTTGTTTGGGATCGAGATTCTTCTGGTAATCATTGGGTTGGTGTTGCCTGTCAAGGAGATGGGGCAAGTATTTGGTGGCCAAACAATGATGTTTTATATGATAAAGCAGATAGTATTCGTGTTTCAGCAATTGTTCCAAAAAATTTAGAAGTAGTTTCAAATGGAAATTTAATTTTTTCGAAAGACACTACAATTAATAATTTGGAAAAAAAATATTTTGTTTGGAAAAATTCTCATCCAATTAACAATTATAATGTTTCTGTAAATATTGCTGATTACAAACATTTTTCTGATACTTTATTAGGAATTGATGGATTATTAGATATTGATTATTATGTTTTAAAAGAAAATTATAATAAAGCAATTGAACATTTTCGCCAAGTTAAGCCAATGCTTCACGTTTTTGAAAAAAAATTTGGAGCATTTCCTTTTTATTCAGATGGATATGCTTTAGTAGAAACCCCTTATCTAGGAATGGAGCATCAAACATGTATTGCTTATGGCAATCAATATAAAAAAGGTTATTTAGGTCGTTTTCCATCAGATATTGATTTTGATTTTATCATCATTCATGAAACGGCTCATGAATGGTGGGGAAATAATTTAAGTATGGGTAATATAAATGACATGTGGATACACGAAGCATTTGCTACTTATGCAGAAGCATTATATGTTGAGGAAATATATTCCTACGATGATATGTTAGTTTATTTGGATTATCAAAAGAAAAAAATAAAAAATAAACGCCCTATTAAGTCAGATTTTTTTTCATCAACTGATATGTATTACAAAGGTTCATGGATGTTGCACACATTAAGATCTAGCTTAAGAAATGACAGTCTTTGGGCTATTTTGATAAAAGGTTTACAGACAGAGTTTAAAAATAAGATTGTTAAAACTGATGATATAATTCAATATATTCAAAGTTATTTTAATTATGATATGTCATTTTTTTTTCAGCAATATTTATTTACAGCTGAATTACCTATTTTTGAATACTTTTTTAGTAAAAAAAGAAATAAATATTTTTTAAATTTTAGGTGGAATGCGGTTCCAGGGTTTAATATGCCAATTTTAGCAAAGATAAATAATCTGGGTAATGACTGGTTGTATCCAGAGGTAAATTGGAAAAAAATAGAGATTAATAAGTCCAATAAATCTAATTTTAATATAGCCAACAATTTATTTTTATTAGACATGAAAAAAATAAAGTAGTTTATTTTTTTTTAATACTTTTTGTTTGAGTGCTATTTTTTGTTTAAAATTGCATTCCAATTATTTAATATAGATGGCTAAAAAAGGAAATAGAGTTCAAGTTATTTTGGAGTGCACAGAGCATAAAGATAGTGGTGTAAAAGGCACATCTAGGTATGTTACAACAAAAAATAAAAAAAACACACCTGATAGAATAGAGATAAAAAAGTATAATCCAATACTTAAAAAATATACTATTCATAAGGAAATAAAATAATTGTTATGGCAAAAAAAGTAGTAGCTACATTGCAAAAAAAAGGTGGTAAAGATTTTACCAAGGCAATTAAAATGATTCGCTCTGAAAAGAATGGTTTTTATAATTTTAAAGAAGAAATTATTCCCAAAGACCAGTTAAAAACTTTTTTCGAAAACAAATAAATAAAAAAAACATCTTTTTTATATTTAGTTATAATCTATAATCTATAATTTTAGTTATGGCTATTTTTAAAAAAATCAAGGAATTTTTTACCAAAAAAAAACAAGATAAAGAAGAAAATCTTTTAGAAAAAGATTTAATTGACTCAAAAAAAGAAATTAAAAAAGATTTAAATCTTGAGCCGAAAATTAAATCGGAACCAGAACCAGAGCCGGAACCAGATCCAGAACCAGAGCCGGAACCAGAGCCAGAGCTAGAGTCAGAACCAGAGCCAGAGCTAGAGTCGGAACCAGATCCAGAACCGGAACCGGAACCAGATCCAGAACCGGAACCGGAACCAGAGCCAGAGCTAGAGTCGGAACCAGAGCCAGAGCTAGAGTCGGAACCAGAGCCAGAGCCAGATTCGGAACCAGAGCTAGAGCCAGAGCCAGAGCCGGAATCAGAACCAGAACTAGAACCAGAGCCGGAATCA
>MDTB01028858.1_pt1 | contig 16654 bp, 13 predicted proteins | sample 811161 | NCBI WGS metagenome assembly MDTB01 (sample SAMN05326650, study PRJNA326480) | marine metagenome | isolation source: seawater | place: Mediterranean Sea | collected 2009
TGAGAGAAACAATATTGATAATATTTTTTTTATTTAGAATTATCTTTGTATTTTGGCAGGGTATTAAGCCACACAATATATCAATAAAAGTGGATTTTCCAATTCCAGTTTTTCCGATCAACCCAACTATTTGATTTTTTGAAAAATTAAAATATGCATCTTTAAATATTATTTTATTATTTGAATAAGAAAAATCTATCTTCTCTAAAAATAAGGTATCAAAAGTAATATTAGAGTTTTGTTTTGCATTCTTTAATTTTTTTTCTTTTAACTGAATTTCCTCTAAATCTGGAATCATTCCTATTAGAGAAGAATAACTTCCTTTTATGGAGGTATATGAGGATGCAATATTTTGTAAAGCGGGGAGTAATTTGTACCCAGCAACTAAGTATATTGAAATAATTGGAAGGAAGCTAACAAGAGTATTTGATAGGACAAGAAATAAGATTGTTAGCATTACCAACAAAAAACCTAATATTTCAATTATATACCTTGGCAAAACAGATATAAATTGAATAGAAGCAACTGAGGTAGCTATCTCCTTATTAGATTTGCTAAATAATTCTAAAAAAAAATCTTTTGCATTAAACAATATTGTTTCTCTCATGTTCGCAAAAGTTTCAGAGATTATTTTTTGTCGAACTTTAGAATTTTTACTTATAGCGTTACTTCTTTTTTCAAGTATTTTTTTATTAATTGAAAAAATAATTAGATAATTAACGATAAAAAAAGTTAAGACAAATAAAGATGCTTTTGCATCAACAGTCAAAAGACCTATAAAAATAAATATCACCATGAATGCTCTGGAATTAAATAAAAGTATAGGTGTTATGATACCATTAATAACCCTACCTGACTCTAGGGTAATTTTAGCAATTATCTCTGCACTATTTGTATTTGAATGAAAAGAATAATCTTTATTAATTATTAGTGAAAATAAATCATCAACAAATCTAATACCTATTTTATGTCCAAGTGTAAGAGATATCTTTGATACTAGAATATTTGTGATATTTGAAAAAATAAAAAAAAAAATACACAAAAAAATTATCAAAATTAAAAAAGTCTCATTACTAAAATTATCAAAATACAATTCTTGATATTCTTTTATTTTTTCATTTTGTGTAAGAACTAAAACTAAGGGTCCAAATGAAATAATTGATAATATTTGTAAAATAGAGTTAAAAATTATTAATACTTGCAGCGAGATGATTTTAAGCTTAAATATTCTGAATATATAACTAAGAAGAAAAATAATATTTTTTAACATTTTAAAACTTCTTTACAATAATTGGTAGGATTAATAAAAACAAATTATAATAATTTAATTTTTAGATTAAGTAATTATTAAAAAAACGTTTAATATTAATTATATTAAATTTTTAAATAAATATATAATGAAAAAAATATTTAAAAGTATCTTAATCTATTTAAAACTTTTAAGCTTTTCAAGGCAAATTTTTATTTTACTGCTTCAGTTAATAAATTATCCTAAATGGATAATACTTAAGAAAAGTAAAAAGATATTTTTAGAAATTGGTTCTGGCAATAAAAAAGGTATAAATGGATATGTAACTGTAGATTTATTATCTGGAGCAGACATTGTTCATGATCTTAGAAAAGGAATACCGTTGCCTGAAAATAGTGTTGATCGAATTTATGCATCTCATGTACTTGAACATATACCCTTTAAAGAGCTAATTATTTTACTTAATGAGATTTATAGAGTTTTAAAAAAAGAGGGAGAACTTTCTGTTAGCGTACCTGATGCAAGTTTATTTATAAAAGCTTATATTAACAAAGAAAGATTTCAACCCAAAGATGGATTTTATGGACCTGCAGTAGTGGATACTGGATCATTAATTGATCAATTAAATTACATTACCTATATGAATCAAGAACACAAATATTTATTTGATAAAGAAAATTTAATTAATACATTAAAAAAAATTCCTTTTTCAAGTGTTGATTTGCGTAATTTTGATAAAAATTTAGACAGTAAAGCCAGAGATTCAGAGTCAATTTACGCAATTGCGATAAAATAATTTTGTTAAGAGTCTGAATTATGTATTCATATTATAAATATTCAATTTTACTTAAAAATTGTGTTAAAATTTGACCACATTAATATTTATTATATAAAAAGTTGATAGTAAATTAACAATGATAAACAATACTTACAAATAATGAAAAACATTTTAATATCATGTTCATCTTTTCTTCACGAAACTAATGGAAATTGGGATAAGATTTATAAAGATTTTACAGTAGAATTTTCGCCGTATAATAAAATGTTTTACTCTGGAAAGAAATATTTTGCAGAAATTAACATGATTTTTTTAACAGATATTATAGATCATTTTGATAATTCTAAAAAAAATATTATTGATTCAAAAAAAAAAATTAATCATTTAATAAAATTAATAAAAAAAAACGTTAAAAAAAAAACAAATATTATAATTGGTTTCTCATATTATTTTCTTGATGATTATATTTTAAATTTAAAAAAAAAAAATTTTTTCAGTGAATTAATTCAATTTTTTGAAGATACTTTATATAAATTAGCAAAAGAACATAGAAATTTGTTTGTATTAGATATGGATAAAATTTTTGCTTTTCATGGTTATTCAAAGTGCTTTAGTCAAAGAAATTATTATTTAATAAATTGTAGATTATCTGAAGAAGGTCTGAATTTTGTTACAGAAGAATTAAGTAAAATTTTAAAAAAAATAACATTACCTTTAAAAAAAGTATTAATATTAGATTGTGATAATACAATTTGGGGAGGTGTGTTAGGAGAAGATGGTATAGATAAAATTCAAATTGGACAAGACGGTATAGGAAAAGCGTTTAGAGATTTTCAGAAAACAGCAAAAAATTTAAAAAAAAATGGAATTCTGATAGTTCTTGCAAGCAAAAATGAGAAGAAGGACGTAATTAATGTTGTAAAAAATCACAAAAGTATGGTTTTAAAAGATGAAGATATAGCAAGTTATAAAATTAATTGGGAGGAAAAATCACAAAATATTAAAAAACTGTCCAACGAATTAATGCTTGGATTAGACAGTTTTGTATTTTGGGATGATAATCCAATTGAAAGAAATAAAGTTAGATCCAAATTACCGACTGTAAAAGTTATAGAGCCAAATAAAGATGTTTCAGAGTGGCCAAAACAATTAAGTGAATATATTGATTTTCTTAATTTTAATTTATTAAAAGATGACTCAAAGAAAACACTTCAATATAAACAAAGAGATCAATTTTTAGAAAAAAAGAAAATATACGAAGATGAAAGAAAGTTTTTAAAAAGTATAAAAGTTAAAATAGAAATTGAAAAAATAAATAAATCAAATATTGATAGAGCCGTTCAACTTTCAAATAAAACAAATCAATTTAATTTTACAACCAATAGATTTGACCATAAAGAGCTCTATCAAAAAAACAAAAATGGTTTTATTTTTTTGGTAAAATTAAAAGATATTTATGGTGACCACGGAAAAATTTCTTTAATTACTAGCAAAACACATAATAATTATTTAATTGTTGATACTTTTTTATTGAGTTGTAGGATTTTAGGACGATATGTTGAAAACTATTTAATTAATCACTTAAGAAAATTGGCTATTAGTAAAAAATTAAAAGGAACCATTATATTATTCAAAAAAACAGAAAAAAATATGCCTGCATTAAATTTTATTAATTCAATAGTTGGTTTTAAAAAACTTGACACTCATCAGTTAAGAAAACTTAATATATCAAAAAAAATTTATGAAAAACAATCATATTCAATGTATTATTTAGGTAATAAAGAAAAAATAATCAATGCTGATTTATATGTCTAAAAAAAAATTAGAAGATATTTTTAAAAAAAACTTTAAAACCTTCAAAAAAAATAAGAATTTTGAAAAAATAAAAATGAATGACCTAAGAGATTGGGATTCAACTAATCATGTCAATCTTATGCTTAATATTGAAAGAGTCTTTAAAATTAAATTAACAGCTAGTGAATTTTTTCAACTTACATCAGTAGAAAAAATTTTGAAGAGACTAAAGAAATAATATTTTTTTCTGATATTCTTTTTTAAGATTAAATTGTTTAGTAAATGATGTAATTCTACTGTTGAAAATTGATAAAGTTTGTTTAGTGTTTATCTCTGATATTCTTAAAATATTAATTTTTATGTTATTTTGTTTTAAAGCATTTAATTTTTTTTCTGATAAAAGTTTAACTCTTGTATAATTTGATTGAAAATTGTTAATTGCAGTTGTTGAGGGATAAAAAAACTTAATATCACAATTTTTGCTGAAAGATAAAATTTTTAAGACATTTTCTAAATAAAATTTTTTATAAACTTTAAAAGTTGATCCATAATTATTTTTAATATTAATTTTTGGTGTGGCCATATAAAATATTCTCAATTTTTTATTATTTTTAATAATTTCTCCTATTTTCTTTAAATTTTTATTGACATCTAATTTTATAAAAAAAACATTTTTTTTATTTGATGAAATTTTATTTCTAAAATAAGTTGCAAATATTTTAACTTTAGAATTATTTTCAAATATTCTAAGTAACTCTAAACCGATTCCTGAACTTGATCCTATTATTAGTATATTTTCATTTATAGTTTTTATTATCTTAATTAGATTGCTTTTTAGCTTATTTGTTTTTAGTATTAATTTGGGTCTTTTCAAAGTTATAAAATAAACTAAATATTTTCCAAAACATAATTTATTATAAACAATAGGTTTTTTTGAATGATCAATAGATTTTATAAGTATAAAATTAGATTTAAAATTATTTTTTATGTCATAACTAATATCAATATTTTTTATTATTGAATATTTTCCAGGAAAAAACATACCAACATACCTTGATAGATAACTTAACATGATCATTATTTGATCTAATTTTGTATCTAAATTTTCACAACACACTTTAAATTTTTTAGATTTTACTTTTCGACTATTAAAATTTACAACATTATTTTGTTTAACATTGTCAAAATAAAGTAGTCCAGAATTTTTTTGGTAAATTTTTTTAAAACTCTTACTTATATAGATAGTTTTATCATATTCAAAAGGTTTTTGAAAATCAAAATTTAGTTGAAAATTTTTTTTTTTACTTAAAATTTTATTTATTTTTATTTTATTCAAAAATTTATTTATTACGAGTGTACCATGGCAAATATTTTTACCAAAAACAGAATTATACCCTTCTAAAGGATCCAAATGGATTTTGTTAAAATCACCACTTTTTTTTGCATAAACATAGCCATCTTTTTTTTTTAGGTAGAATTTCATGATTGAATTTTGCATTATTGAAAATATTAACCAAATCTATTCTTAATTTTTTTTGCAGGACTTCCAGATATATAGCTATTCTTTTCAAAGTAAGAATTTGTTAAAGATTTTGGAAATACAAAACTGTTTTCACCTATGTAGGTTCCGGGCATAATTAAATTGTCCAATCCAACAAATGTATTTTTTAGTATAATAATATTCGATGATATTGAGGGGCTATTTTTATAATCGTTTACGTGATTTACATAAGATATTTTTTTTTTGTTTAAAAGATTGTTTGGAATATGTGTATGAGAAAAAATTTTTGTACCCTCACCAATCGCACACATGTCATCAATTAGCACACCGCCCCAAGCATAAATTGAAGACCTTGAACCAATCCTGACTCCATTTCCAATAATTAATTCTCCCATTTTAATTTTTGAGTTCTTATGAGAAATATGAGTGTTAAGTTGAGGTTTTGACGAATTATTTGTAGTTGAAATAATGCAATAATTATCTATTCTAACATTGTTTCCAAAGATCATTTTTTCTGGATTCTCAATTATAACACCAATACCAATCACTAAATTTTTTCCTACTGACTTAAGTTTTTTTGAATAAAAATTTCTTCTAATTTTAATGCCAATATCTCCTGGTATATAAATTATTATCAATTTGATTAATGATTTTAATAAATTCATTTTATATTCAACTTTTAAACTTATATCGTTATAAGATTATTTTGTAATTATTAAATTTTTCAAAATAATCTAAATTAACTTTAAAGCAATATTGATGAGAATTAATACACTAGGTTTCTTTATCTAGACCAAATATTTAATAATTTTGTATATACATTTTTTTAATCTATTTTATCTAATTTTTATTGTATTGACGCAGATTAATGACCTAAAGACATTTTTTTAAAACAAACTAGTAAAGTACTTGAGTTTAAATTTAAAAAAAATAATTATAATATCAACAAAATTATGAAGTTTATAAAACATTTAGATGGGTTGCGTGCTATAGCTATAATCTTTGTAATATTGTTCCATTCAGGAATAGAAATATTTTCTGGAGGCTATGTTGGTGTTGATATCTTTTTTGTTTTAAGTGGATATTTAATAACAGGTATAGTTTATCATAAATTTGAAACCAATTCATTTTCTTTCTATGATTTTTATGCAAGAAGAATTAGACGTCTAATACCCCCGTTGATTGTTGTAAAAATTATTACACTTATTTTTGGTTTTTATTTAATGAATCCGTATCAATTCTTTATGTTAATTGATCAGGCATTTTATTCTACAATTTTACTATCTAATTATTATCTTTCAGAGAATTCAGATTACTTTTCTATTTCAACTTTTGAGAACCCATTAATGCATACATGGAGTCTGTCCCTAGAAGAGCAGTTTTATTTATTTTTTCCAATTTTGTTCTTTATTATTTTTAGTAAATTTAAAAAACAGATAGTATTTTTTTTATCAGTTTTTTTGCTGATCAGTTTTTTTTTGGCGCAATTTGGTGGTAACTTTACTTTTGAGAAACCATTTATTGAAGAGCAGTTATTTTTTTTTAATCAACCAGGATTTGCATCCTATTTTTTACCATTAGGCAGGTTTTTTGAATTTTTATTAGGATCAGTTTCATATCTTTTGACCTTCTCTTTAAAAAAAATAAAATTCCCTCATAAAATTTTATGTTATTTTGGAGTAGTTTTAATATTTCTTTCACTAGTTTTTTTTGACGAAAATTCAAATTTTCCAAATATTTTTACCTTGATTCCAGTAGTTGGAACTATTTTAATAATTATTTATTATCCAGAGAAAAAATCTTATCTAAGTTTTTTAACATACAAACCATTTCTATTTATTGGAACAATCTCATATAGCTTATATTTGTGGCACCAACCATTATTTGCATTTTATAGAATTAAATTTAATTCTGATATCCCAATTCTAGCAATTTGTATAATTATTTTAATAAGTTATGTTTTTTCATATTTGTCGTATAAATTTATTGAGAGTAAAATAAAGAGATCAAGTTTTGACTCAAAGAAAACAATATATATTTATTTTATAAGTATATTTGTAACAATAGTATGCCTTTATTATTTTAAATCAGATAATTTTCAAGAAACATATAAAATAAAGTATCAAAATCAGGCACCATCTAAAAATTTAAATTTAATAGTTGATATCGAGAAAAATATTAAAAGATTTAGGAATATTTCCTTAGATAAGGATCTTCAATTAACAAAAAGTAAATCAAAAAAGAAAATTTTAATTTTAGGGGACTCAATGTCTACAAATTGGATAGATGCATTAAATCAGAATATAAATTTATATAATTCATATTACGAGTTTAATCACTTAATTTTAGATGAAAATTGCTTTAAGTTTTTAAATAATAAAAAATATTTGAATAAACAATGTAAAAAATTTGTTGAAAATTTTCAAAATGATTTAGCAAATAGTAAATATGATAAAATTTTTTTATTAATAAGATGGTCCAAAAAAAGTAAATCAAATTTAAATTATTTAATTAATTTTTTAAATTTTTCAGAGTCTAAAATTTATCTCGTTGGTAATGCTAAATTTGAAAATATCGCAAAAGTAGCTTATAATATTGCTATCAAAACAAATATTAATAAACAAAAAATGGCAAAAGAATTTTTTAGAAATATTGATAAGAAAGGTGCTTTCTATAATCATGAAATAAAGAAATATACTATTGATAAAAAATTAAATTACATAGATGAATATAAATTTTACTGTGATCAAAACTTATGTAAATTATCTGATAATAAGCTAAATATTTTTATGTGGGATGAAGATCATCTAACCGAATATGGTTCTAAATATTTAGGTAAAAAGTTAACTAATGTTTTTAAGGATTAAAAAAAATAAAACATTAGGACAAATATTAAAAATTGATACAGTGTATAGTATCATTTAAAATGACACTCAAAGCAAAAATATTTGAATTAAACCATAAAAAAAATATTGATATTCCTGTTTTAGTAATTTGTTTTAATAGACCAAAAGAAATAAAAAAGACACTTAAACTTTTACAAAAATATCAAATTAAAAATTTGTTTATTTTTCAAGATGGTTATTATCATTATAAATCTAAGAAACTTAAAGATGTAAACGACCACACTCAAGTTAAAAAAATTTTAAAACAATTTAAGTCAAAAAATAATGTAAAAATAAATCTTTCAAAAAAAAATTTAGGCAAAAGATATGGTCCACCAAAAGCAATAAGTTGGTTTTTTAAAAATGTAGAAATGGGCGTTATTATTGAAGATGATACTTTGCCTAGTAAATCTTTTTTATTAATGTCTGAAATTTTATTGCAAGAACACAAATATGATAAGAAAGTTTTTCAAATATGTGGTTCAGGCGTATTGCCTAAAAAATTTGGTAGTTTAACTTATTCATCGTCACTTCCCTTCATACATGGATGGGCCACATGGCGTAATAGGTGGAAATTATACAGCCAAAAAATTGGCAACTTAAAAGTTATTTCTAAAAATACAAATTTTAAAAAAAATGCAAAATCCTTTATAAATAGAATTTATTGGTTAGATATTTTTAAGAAATATAAAGAAAATAAACTTAAAACTTGGGACTATCCCTTAGTATATCTTTGTATGATAAATGATTATAAGTGTATAAAACCTAGTATAAATATGATTTCAAATATTGGTTATAGAAAAGAACACAAACTATCATTTAGAAAAAGATATGAAATAAGTAAATTTCATAATTTAAAAAATATAAATAATTTGTTTGCAGATGAAAATGAGAAAGAAAGTTGGGTATATAGTATTTCATTGAGATATCAATTTTCTTTGATGAGAAAATTTATTTTAGGTTCTTTAAACTAAATATATAATGATTGAACAAATAAAAAATAAAAGAAAGTTATTATCAATAATAATTAGGGCTAACTACAAGTCAAAAGGGATCAAGTTTTTTACACCAAAAAGTATCTCTCAACAGCTTGGTTATATGCATAGACCAAAGGGTCATACAATTACACCTCATTGTCATAATAAAGTTAAAAGAGTGATCAATACAACAGATGAAACTTTAATAATAAAATCTGGAAAAGTTAGAGTTGATTTTTATGATAAAAAAAAAAAATATTTAAAAAGTAAAATTCTAAAAAAAGGTGATGTAATACTACTTATTAACGGTGGACATGGGTTTGAAATGTTAGAAAAAACTGAGATGATTGAAATTAAACAAGGACCTTACTCTAACGAAAAAGATAAAATAAGATTTGATCCCGTAAAAAAAAATAAATTAAAAATAAAATAATGATCCCGGTAAATTCACCCCTTTTGGTTGGAAATGAAAAGAAATATCTTAATGAATGTATTGATACGGGCTGGATTAGTAGCGAAGGTCCTTTTGTGAAAAGGTTCGAGGTTGGTGTTGCTAATTATATAGGTAGAAAATATGCAACTGCTTGCTCCAGTGGAAGTGCAGCAATTAATATTGCTGTTAAAGCTCTAGAACTTCAAGAAGGTGATGAAGTAATAATGCCAACTTTTACAATTATTTCTTGTGCTCAATTTCTAGTCACAAATGGAATTAAGCCAGTGCTTATTGATAGTCATTATGGAACTTTTAATATGAAAGTTGAGGATATAGAATTAAAAATTACATCTAAAACTAAAGCAATAATGATGGTTCATATATTTGGTTTAACTGTTGATGTAGACCCCATTTTGAGTCTGGCAAAAAAATACAATCTCAAAATAATTGAAGATGCAGCAGAAGTGTTTGGTCATGAGTATAAAGATAAGAAATGTGGTACTTTTGGTGATATAAGTATATTTAGTTTTTATTCAAACAAACATATAACCACTGGAGAAGGTGGTATGGTGCTTACTGATAATGAATATTTATACAACAGAGCAAAAAGTTTGAGAAATTTATGCTTCACATCTGATAGATTTATTCATAATGAACTTGGCTATAATTATCGTATGACCAATATCCAAGCAGCAATTGGTATTGCTCAACTTGAGCAGATAAATACTATAAAACAAAAAAAAAGATGGATAGGTTATAAATATAATGAATTTTTAAAAAATTTTGAAAATATTAATCTTCCTATACCAAAGACTAATTACTGTGAAAACATTTATTGGGTTTATGCTATAACATTGAAATATAATAGCTCAAAAACTGCCAAACAAGTGATGAGTGAATTAAAAGAATTAAAAATAGGTACAAGACCATTTTTTTACCCCATGCATAAACAGCCTATTTTTAATAAAATGGGTTTATTTTTAAATGATAAATTACCAAATAGTGAAAAATTGTATGAAAGAGGTTTTTATATTCCAAGTGGTCTAGCTTTAACTGAAATGCAAATTGAAGAGGTGTCATTAGCATTAAATAAAGTATTAAATTAGATGGATGATTAAAAATTTATTTTTTTATATTGTTCTATAATTTTGTTTCTAATTAAATTAATTCCTGCGCGCTCTAAATGATTTGAATCCTCATAAAATATAAATTTGTCTGTATTTGCTTCAAATTTATTTTTAACAAAAGAGACGAAAAAAATTTTATCTGGATGGACTTTGTAAATATTTTGTTTATTAATACTATCAAAGATTTCCTATATGTTTTAAGATCTTTTCAAAATTGTGAATTTTAATTTTTTAAAAGTTTGATGAAAATATTAGTTCAGGATCTCTTATTAATTTACTAGATTAAATTCACAAGTTGAAAATTTAAAACTAACTTATTTTTGAATATAATTCTTGTGTTATTACATCACAATCATTACATTTACTTATTGCTTTAACCCTTTTTTTTGAAACATAAATATTTGAAAAATGATTCCAGAATTTACTGTTAAATATATTCGGGTTTCTGTTAACTTTTACTTGAAAACCAATTAATAAATCCTCCCATGATTTTGCATTCTTAATACAATCAATAAAAGCTTCTCTCCTAATTTTTAAATGTAAAATTCGTTTTGAAGAAAACATTTTTTTAAAAATTTTAGTATTTTTGATTATTTTAAAGCTAAATTCTTTATCAAAACATACATAAAATTGTAATTTACTTTTCTTGAATAAACTGTCAGTAAGACTTACTATTAAAACAAGATTATCTTGAAATCCTGAGTTTTTAAAATAATCTTCTATAAATTCGTTATTTATTCTTGAATTTTTTCTTTTAAAATCCTTTAAATATTCATCATGACTTTTATCTAAAAAATATTTCTTAATAATTTTTTTTTGTGAAACTAAATTATTATTATTAAATTCAAAATAATTTGATTTTTCTAAATTTAAAAGTTGTATCTTATTTTTCGTACAAAAATTATCATAATCATTGATTTTATTTTTCTTATTTGTTGTTTTGACATAATTGTCTCTTTTAAGTTTTTCCTGAAAAAATCCAGCATAGGGCAAAAAATATTTTGCAGAATTCATTGAAAGATTTTTAGTTTTTTTTGAAATTATAAATCTTCTGTCTAATTTTATAATTTTTTTTTTTTGATGTTCAGAATAATTATCAAACATCATTGGAAACCCACTGGCTCCCCCAGCAAATGAGCTGCCATATAAATCAACTTTTGGAAATCTATTAAAGTTTATATTTCCCGCATCGACATCAAGTAGTGCTGAAAACTTATTTAACGAAAAATAAATACCACTATCTTCCCTAAAATCTCCTGATTTAAATATAGATAAAACCAAATTAGAATTATCGAAGTGATATTCTTTTTCAAATTCGAGTTTTTTTACATTTTTGAATCCCTCTTCTTTTAAAAAAAGATAAGTTGAATCTGACAGAAAATTAGGAACAAGTATTTTCTTATCTTTATTTAATTTTAAAAGTGTTTGTGTATTTAAATGGTCTGGATGATTATGACTAATATAAATAAAATCTGAATTATTTAATTCATCTATCCAATCTTCATGTGTACTATTTTTTAACCACCAACCATTATAAAATGCCGGTCCGATAGCCCATGGGTCTGTACAGAAACTTATATTTTCGGTTTTAAATTTTAAAAAAGCATGATTAAAAAAACGAAGACTTATTTTATTTTCTTTGGGAAAATTATTTTTTCTTTTAATGGTTGGTGTAAAAACGAATGTATTAAATTCAATATTATTTTTATTTATCTTAAATGATATTGGTTTTTTTTTAATTCCATTAGAATATCTTCCAGAAACAGGATCAAATATCCAATTATGAATTGGGCATTTGATTATATCATCTTTATTGATAAGCTTGCCTCCTCTGTGATCACAAACTCTATCGTAAATACTATATTTTCCATTATCATTAAATATGAAAAAATTTTCTCTTATGTTTAAACCTTGTTCAATCTCTGAAATTTTGACTTTTACGAGTGTTTTACTTTTAGAGTATTTTAATGATCCTAAAGACTTAATATCTTTCATCCATATCTAGTATAAATTTTTTTCAGTGCAAAAATCAAGCTATAAAAAAAATTAATTAAAGATTTTGTGACTATTAAATAAAAGAAATCGAATTTTAATTAATTTTTAAAAAATCATATAATTGATTGTAAAGTATGAAGGAATTTTTTTTCGATATATGACTTTTATTTCTATAAAGTATTTTATTTTCTTTAATTGAAAAGCAATTTGAGTTATCACACAAAACAGATGAGGGATCAAAAATAAATATATTTTTATCTTTAATTTCTTCAATAATTGTTGAAAATTCATAATTTTTAATTTTATGATCATTAAGTTTTAATATTGTTTTTTTGTCATTTTCTAAAATTTTTTTATTAAGTAAATTGCTTCTAGCAAAATATTTTCTTGGGTTTATGTTCATTTCAGGAACACCTAAGATTATAAATATTCTCTTTTGATTTTTTACTAATTCTAATAATTCTTTTTTTATTTCTAAATCTATTGATGAGTTATTAAGAGCATAAGTATGGTCTTTATTAAAATAGAAACTCCAATAAGCATGAATAATGACATTTTTTATATTAGGATCTTTTATTATTTTTTTATAAATAATATTGCTTCTCTCAGCACAATTTTGACTTGCTTTATCTAGTCTTTCAATGTTTCTAATTGGTGGGCATCCCATACTAGTATATTCATAAAACCCAAAATTTTTTATTTCAGCAATTTCATTTAAAACTGGAACAAGTTGGTTTGCATGGCTATCACCCCACAACACAGTATTTAAATTATTTATATCCCCATGTTTACAAATATTATTATTAATATTTCCTCTACACTCTGAATTTATTTTTTCAAAGTTATCAAAGGATTGTATTTTGGCTAAAGTTTCATTATCAATTCTGTATGTAAAACCAGATGTTTTTAAACTAAGCAAAATAGTGAAACTTAGCAAGATAATTGAGATTAGATAAAAATAATTTTTTTTCATCATTGAAATTTTTTTATTGTTCATTTTTTTTTCAAGAAGGTAAAAACTTAAATAGGTAAATGTTAACGAGAGAACTAATAAAATAAAATGATCTAAAAAAAATAAATTGTTACCAAAATACAATTTATAAAAGAATATTATTGAATAATGCCAAACATAAAATCCATATGTTAATAAACCAAATGAATATAAAGGTTTAGAAAGTAATAATTTTTCTACATAACTTTTACTTTCTTCATTAGAAATAAGTAAATATCCCGTACTAATACATATAAAAAAATTTAAAAATGATGGATTAGGGGTATTTTTGTCAAAATAAATAACGGATAAAATAATTAACAGTGCAGCTAAATAATCAAAAAAATGAAACTTTTTTATTAGTTTTATTTTATTTGAATATATGAAAAAAAAGGCACCAATTAAAAATTCAAATATTCTAGTTGGGAATAAATAAAAACTGCCATAAATAGGGCTAAAAAACTTTGGAACACTTTCTATGTATGGGCTTTGAAATTTTAAATTACCTCCAAACTGAGCTAAACAAATTGAAAACAAAATAGTTAAAATCAGCCAGAATTTTATACGAGAGGAGAAGATTAAAAAAAATAAAATAATAAAAATATAAAATTGAAATTCAACACCTAAAGTCCATGTGTGTAAAATAGGTGAATTTGAGACTTCAGAAAAATAATTTGTATTAGTATAAAAAAAATTGTTTGAATTAAAAATTAATGAATTTATAATTGTTTTTGTTAAAAAATTTATTTCCTCAGGTAAGAGTATAAAGTATCCAATAATCATTGATAAAATACCAAGAATAATTAAGACAGGGAGGAGTCTGTTTATTCTATCTATAAAAAAAATTATAATACTTTTAGGATTTAATTTTTGATTATAAATAATATTCGAAATTATAAAGCCACTTATTACAAAAAAAATATCAACACCAATAAATCCTCCACTAATAAGATTAACATGGTAAAGAAATACGAAGCCTGCTGCCAATGTTCTTAAACTATCTATATTTTTTAATCTTTTCATTATTTCTAAATTCTGTAATAAACTAGTTAAAATGAGTTTTATAGCATTAATACCAGCAAGAAAAGGATCTACTAGATTGAAAAATAAAAATTTCAAACTTGTGAAAGGCAAACCAATGATTTATTATTCGGTAAAAGCCTCAATAAATTGCAAATTCATTTCAGAAACTCATATCTTTTCAGACTCTAAAAAAATTAATGATTATGCACTTAAATTAGGAGCGATAAATAGAATAAAAAGACCCAAAAAAATTTCTTTATCATCAACAAAAATGCATGAAACTGTTAATTATTTTGTCAAAAAGTTAAATTTAAAAAAATCAAAATTTAAATATCTTATTTTGCTACAGCCAACATCACCCCAAAGGACTTATAAAGATTTAAATAAAGCTTGTGAAAAAATTTTAAAAAATAAGGCAGCTGATGCTTTAGTAAGTTCTTATGAGCTAAAAAATATCAATTCAAATAAAATCATGTTTACTGATGGCAAATACTTATCTCTAAATATTAAAAACAAAAGAAAAAAAGAAACAAAATGTTTTTATAGGAATGGACCATCTATTTTAATCACAAAAATAAAGAACATAACAAAAACAAATATTTATGAAAATGGTAAGATAATCAATTTTACTATGAGACAAAATAAATCTATAGATATAAACACGCTTACTGATTTTAAAAGATTAACCAAAAATTTTTAATTTGAAAAAAAATATCTTAATTTATGGAGCTGGTAATATTGCAATTAGGCATGTTCAATCCATCATATATGAGAATAGCGTAAGTAAAATATTTGTTTTTGATAAAAAAAAAACCTCACTAAATAAAATGTCAAGTTTTTTTAGTGAGGATAAAAATAAAAATAAGCTTGTATTTTTAAATGATCAAAAAAAAATAAAAAATAAAAATTTCTTTTTAGCTTTTTTATGCACATATGCATTTAATAGGATACGTTTGATTAAAAAAATTAAAGAACAATGTAAAATAAAGTATTTTATTGTAGAAAAAATACTTGAGAGCAACATTTATAATTTTGAAAAAATTAATTTTAATACTAAAAATATTTTTGTAAATATGCCAATAAGAAATATGAAACCATTTCGACTTATAAAGTTAAATTTAAATTCAAAAAAAATTCATGCAACAATTAAGGGGGGAAATTGGCATATGGTTTGTAATTCCTTACATTATATTAATTATATTTCCTATGTAACAAATTCTATTGTTCAAAAAATTTTTATTAAAAAATTAGATAGGCCATATAAATTAGTTAGAAAGAATTTTATAGATTTTCATGGAAATATTGAAGTTTTTTATGAAAATGGTAGTACATTAAATATTATTTCTTTGAATAATGCTAAGAAACATTATTTTAATTTAAAGCAAAATAAAAAAAGATTTAATTTTAATTTTAAAAATGATCAATTAACAATAGGCAAACAAGCTTTCTTATGTAAAAGAGAATATGTAAGCAAATTATCTAACAATTTTTACAAGAGTCTAATTAAAAATGGAAAAGCTCAGCTACCAACTTTTGAAGAAGCTTTGATGGAGAATTATTTATTTATCAAAGAATTTGTGAAAAAAATTACAAAAAAAACTTACATATTAAAAATTACCTAAGTTTATGACAAGTTTGTCAATAATAGGGTCTGGAAGAATTGTTGAAGAGCATATTAAAGCAGCACAAAAGTGTAATATAAAAGTCCGATACATATTTTCTTCTAGACCAAATTCTCTAAATGCTGTGCGTTTGTCTCAAAAATATAAAATTGAAAACATTAAAACCTTTAAGGAATTTATGAGCTTATCAATTAAGGCTCAATCAAATTTTTTGATTGCAGGCAAGATTTCTAAAAACTCCTTTTATTTAAAAGAATGCATTAAAACAAAAAAAAAAAA
>MDTB01099847.1_pt1 | contig 16654 bp, 14 predicted proteins | sample 811161 | NCBI WGS metagenome assembly MDTB01 (sample SAMN05326650, study PRJNA326480) | marine metagenome | isolation source: seawater | place: Mediterranean Sea | collected 2009
CTTGATCGGTAATCAAAAATATTTCACCAGTTTTTTCTTGAATTTCAATATCTCTTATTCTTCCAATTTTATCTTTAAAGATTATTTGCTCATCTATAAATTTATCATCTTTAAATTTAATCTTTCTAAGAGATTGATCACGTAAAGAGGTAATTAAGGCATCTCCATTCCATTCCTTAAATTCTTTACCTTTATATATAACCATTGAACTAACTGCTATTGAAGGAACCCAGTACTTTATTGCTTTTGAAAAACCTGGCAGCCACTTAGGGCCAATTTTAGTTCCAGTGTAGTTTGTTCCCCCCCAACCAAGAATTTTCCAGCCATAGTTTTCTCCATACTTTGCTTCACCAAACCAGTCGCCACCTCTTGCTCCATGATTTGTTAAATAAATCTTATTATCAAAAGGAGATATATCCATTCCTTGGGGATTTCTAACACCAATTTGATAAATTTCAGGCAGCCAATTATCTTTACCTTTAAATTTTGGATTATCTTTTGGGATTTCACCATCCAAATGTATTCTAATAATACTACCAGGATGTTTTGTTGGATCTTGTGCAATCATACCTTCTCCCCTTTCTCCTGCGGTGATAAAGAGAAAATCATCCTTAATAACAAGCCTAGATCCAAAATGGTAACCAGAGTTTATTGGGGGCTCAGCTCTAAAAATATTTTTAAAATTTAGATTTTCATAGTTGAAATTAGCAGAAGCTACTGAGGTACTAGATTTACCATTTCCTCTATCTTCTGAATAGGAAATAAAGATTATTTCGTTATAATAAAGAATTTCAAGTAATCCTCCCTGACCATCTTCTAATATATTTAAATTATGTTTTATTTTTTTGATTTTATTGTCTTTAAGGTTTGCAAATATAATTTGGCCTGATTTCTCAGTTATTAAAATTTCATTTTCGTTTTTAAAAGTTAAACTCCATGGATTATTTAAACCTGAAATTAATTGATTTAATCTAAAATCCTCAGATCTAAGATTTAAAGTCTGAATTATAATAAAAATCGAAATAAAAATGATTTTTTTCATTTTATTAAAATAAACAGCTTGTTTTTATTTGCAAATTTAATTGATCTTTCTTTGTCTAAAAATATATTACTTTTGTGTTTTAAAACTATACCGTTAAGACCAGCTGATTTACATTGTTTTAACGTATCTAAACCAACAGTTGGTAGATCAATTCTTCTATCTTGTTTTTTTTTAGGAAATTTTACTAAAACACCATTTTTTTTGTTTTTTTGTTTCTTTATATTTTTAAGCAAGCTTTGAGTGCCTTTATTTTTTTCTAAAATAACAGAGTTATTTCTCCCAACTGCACCCTGAATATGACTATAAGGTTTTGATTTATTAAGGAGTTTTATTGCATTTTTTATATCTTTTTTATCAGTGACATCTGGTCTGTGTATTGAATAATTTCCTTTTATTAAATTTAGTTCAGGTGTAAAAAAAGTTGAATTTATTGTTTTTATTCCTTCTTTTTTAAAAATATTTATTATTTCTTTTAATATTGCTGCATCACCTATTTTTGCTTTTTTCACAATTCTTGAAATATAATAAATACCTTTTAAGTCTAATTTCAGCTTCGAAAAATTTGGTTTATCTACTTTCCCAGCAAATAATATTTTTTTACAATTATTTTTTTTAGAATGGATATTATTTTTCCGAATTGACCAATTGAAACTTTATACGAATTTTTATCTTTTTTAAAAAGATTTTTTTTAGTTAAATCAATAATTATGTATTTCTTTTTATTTTTTATTCTTTTAAAAATATATTTCGGAAAATCGGTTTCTCCAAAAATAAGGCCAATCATAATTTTATTTTTGAAAAGTGCAGATAGGTCTTTTTTTATCTCTTTCTATAAATTTAATTACTTCAGAAACTAATTCATTATCTTTGTACTCTCCATTAATTTTACTCAAATTTTCATGTAAATTATCAGCTGTAAAAATCTCTTTATATGCTTTATCTAAACCCATTATTTTTTTATTTTCATATTTTTTTCTTCTAAGACCGATTAAATTTATTCCTTGTAAGTAGTTTCTATTACCAATCGATAAGCCAAAAGGAGTAACGTCTTTCAAAACTCCTGTCATTCCGCCGATCATTGCAAGTCTTCCTATTCTTGTAAATTGCTGCACCGCTGAATTTCCACCGATTACTACATTGTCTTCAATAATTACATGTCCTCCTAAAGGTACATTGTTAGCAATTATTACATTATTACCTATTTTACAATCATGTGCTATGTGAGAAGAAATCATAAATAAACAATTACTACCTATAATAGTTTTTGATCCACCACCTTCAGTGCCAGGATTTATAGTAACATATTCTCTAATAAGATTATTTTCTCCAATTGATAAACTGTTTTTTTCATTTCTAAATTTAAGATCTTGTGGTTGAGTTCCTATACTTGCGAAAGGAAAAATTTTAGTTCCTTTACCAATTTTTGTATTTCCCTCTATATGAACGTTAGAAATAAGCTCAACTTCATCTGCTAATTCAACGTTAGGGCCTACATAACAGAATGGACCAATTTTTACTTTATCTGAAATCTTTGCTTGTTTGTCTATTACACTAGATTTGTGTATCATTTTTTTCTATCCACTATTGTTGCTGACCATTCAGCATCAGCCATTCTTTTTCCATCAACTTTAGCCGTGCCTTTATATTTCCAAACTCTTCCGTGTGATCTTAATGCCTCTATTTCTAAGTGAAGTTCACAATCAGGTATTACTGGACTTCTAAATCTAGCTTTATCAACTCCCATTAAGTAAACTAATTTATTGTCGTATTCTTTTGGATCAATGCCGCAGGCCGTCAGAGCTGCTGCTGCTTGCCCAAAAGCTTCTACTATAAGCACTCCTGGCATAACTGGTTGATTTGGAAAATGACCTTGTACATAAAATCCATTTTTTTTAACATACATTATTGCAGTTGCTGATTTTAAATGTACGATATTAACGAGTTTATCAATTAAAAGCATCGGTTCTCTATGTGGTAAGAGTTTTTCGATAGTTTTTTTGTCTATTTCTTTTGGAGACTTCATTTTTTTTTTAAAAATTCCTTTAAAGGCACAGCAGGGTAACCCATAAAGATTTGATTATCTTCAATATCTTTTACAACGCCACTTCCGCCTCCAATTTTTACGTTATTTCCAATTTTTAAATGTCCGGAGACTCCTGCTTGACCGCCAATTGAAACGTTGTTACCAATTGAAGAGCTCCCTGCAAAACCAACTTGCCCAGCTATCATACAGTTTGAACCGATTTTAACATTATGTGCGACATGAACTTGATTATCCAAATATGTGTTTTTTCCAACTATCGTGTCATCGATGGATCCTCTATCAATAGTGCAGCCAGACGCTATTTCAACGTCATCTTCTATCAAAACACACCCTATGTGGGGAAATTTAATATTTTTATTTTTATTTGGTATGAAGCCAAAACCTTTTTGACCAATTTTACAATTATCTTGTATCATAACTCTTTTTCCAATTATTGAATTTTTAATAATACATCCAGATCCAATTACACAATTATCTCCAATCTCTACTTTGCTTTCAATAATTGTATTAGATCCAATTGTAGTTTTTTTACCAATTTTCACACCTTTACCAACTAAAACATTATTTCCAAAGTTTACAGATTTAAAATTTTTATTTTTTGCAGTTTTTAATGAAAGATCAGGGAAATCTACGTCCGAATTCGGATAAAGTTTTTTTAGAATTAATGATAGTTCGAATAAAACATTTCTCACAATTATTCTGTCTACTGTATTTGGTAAAAACTTTTCAAGATTTTTTGTTGTAATACATAATGAAGCTTTAGTTTTTTCTGCAACATCTTTGTAATTTATTTTATCAAAAAATGATATATCGTTAAAACCTGCGGTCTCTAAAGACGTGATATTATTAATATAAAAATTTTTTTTAATTTTTGATTTAGGAAAAATATCTTTTACTTTAATTTTTTTTTTTAAAAAGAAATTTTTTGATTTCATTAAAAATTAATCAAGTTTAATATTTTTTAATTTCTTGTTTAATTCTTCCATAATTTTTTTTGTTATATCTAATTTTTCATCTGCAAGTAATATACTTTTCTTATCGATTACAATTCTAACGTTGTTGTCTTGCATATATGACTTTACAATAGGATTTAAATTTTTTAATAATATTTCTCTAGCTTTTGACCTTTGTTTAGAGACTGTTTGTAAGAGAACCTCTCTTTCTTTTTGAATAGAAGAAACTTTTTTTCTTAGTTCTGAAACCTTTTTTTTATACTCTTCACTCGAAATTATTTTTTTTTGTTGTATAAGTTTTTTTTCTTCTTCTAAAATCTTTTTTTCTTTTTCTTTTATTGCTTTGAAACCATTATCTAAACGTTTTTTTAAAAAAGTTTGAGCTTTTTTTCCAGCATCACTTTGATTTAAAATAAATTTAAAATCTAAATAGTGAGGAATACTAGCTAAAACTGATGAATTACATAAGATAATAATAAAGAAAAATAATACTGTTTTTTTCATAATTGTTAAAAAGTGGTACCCAAATTAAAACTAAAACTTTGTGTTTTATCTGTGTCAGCCTTTGATAAATTCTGTGCGAAATTAAATGTTATTGGACCAATCGGTGAGGACCAATTTATACCCAAGCCAGTGGAAGATCTTAATTTATTACTTTCATCTATATTTTCGGAATAATCAACTCCCCAAACATTTGCAAAATCTAAGAAAAAAACTGCATCAGTATTATAATCTTCTGGAAAAAGATTAGGTAAAGCAGCTTCTAAATTAATTGCAGCAGCGTAGTTTCCTCCTATGTGATCATTTCCGTCAACTGGCCCTACTTTACCTCTTTCAAAGCCTCTTAATCTTTTTTCTGAAATATATCTTCTTTTACTTAATCTTACATCATCCTCGCCTAAACCATTAATTGAAGAAAGAAAAAGTTTTGCTGCTCCAACTATATCCTTATTTAATGAACTGTAATGACTTGTGGTGAATGTATTTGCTACAAATTTTTTATCAGCGTAAATTGGAAGAGATTGATTAAATGAAGTAATAGAGCCATCTGTCGGCATAAATGCTCTATCTCTAAGATCATAACTTAGTCCGTAATTAGCTGAAAACTCGTTAAATGTACCTTCTTGTTTTTTCAAAGAAGCTGAAGCGCTACTATCTGTTTTTAAATCATCGTAACTAGCGTGAAGTCCTAAAGACAATCTTAAATCTCTATATTGCTCAAAGCCTGTACTTATTCCAGCTGAAATAACCGAGTTTTCATAGCCTTGATTTGGTTTATCATTTTTTTCACTTGAAATTGAATAGCTTATTGAATTACCTAAAAAATCATAATTTGGGTCCATGTAATTTATAAATCCAGCAAGTGACTCTTCATCTAATTGAATGTCAAATGCTAAAGATTTTCCTTCACCCATCCAGTTATTCTCTTTCACTCCTAATGTAATAGTACCTCCCGATGTTCCAATACCGGCGCCAGCACTTATTTCACCAGTAGGTTGCTCTTCAACTATAATATCAATATTTTTAAGATTACTTTGATTACTGTCAGAAACTATATAATTTACGCTTTTAAAAATACCTCTCGATTTTATTTTTGCTATTGATTTTTCTAAATTGATATTTGTTAAAGGATCACCTTCATCTAAAATTAGTTCGCTTCTTATCACTGATTCATTTGTTGTATTATTCCCTCTAATATTAATTCTATCAATTAATTTTTTATCTCCTTCAAAAATATTGAAAACAATATTTATACTATCATTTTCGATTTGTTCTTGAACATTATGTTCAACAAATTGAAGATTATTTTTGTCAATAATATTATCAATTTCATCTAAAAGTTTTTTTACCTTGAATGGAGAATAATATTTACCTGCATATAATTTATATTTTTCATTTAATCCAAAAAATACTTTTTTATCAAATACATCATCTACATTTGTGGAAATTTTATTAATTGTATATCTTGTTCCCTCTTCAATTGAATAAACAATATCTGTTTCTCCCTCGGGATTTATTTTCGCTATACTTGAGTTAATCTTTACATCATAAAATCCTTCTGATTTATAAAAATTTGTTAATAATCTTTTATCTAAATTTATTAAGTCTTCGTTAAAATTAGTATTTCTTGATAAAAATTTCCAAAATTTTGACTCCTCACTAGCAATAATGTCTTTAAGCCTTTTAGATTTAAAAAAATCATTTCCAATAAATTTGATAGAAGATATTTTTGTTTTTTCACCTCGTTTTATTTCAAGCAATAAATCTACTGATTTATCATCAATTATGTTTATCTTGGGTTCAACTTTGGCAGAGTTATAACCAAAAGATGAATATATTTTTTTAATTGTTTCGAGATCATCGGAGAGAAATGATCTTATAAAAGATTTTTTTTCTTTAAGTTTAATTAATTTTTTTACTTGATTCTCGAATGATTTTTTTTTTTCACCCACAATTATTAGTTGATTAATGATTGGATATTCTTTCACTGAAATGCTCAAGATGTTATTTTTGAGATTTATTTCAACAGTTTCAAAAAATTCAGTTGTATAAAGATTGTTAATTATTTTGTTTAGATCGCTCTCTGCGTAATCTTTATTTATTTCAATATCTCCATAAACTTTAATCGTCTCATCTGAGATCCTGCTATTACCGTTGATTTCTAATTTTTTAACAACTTCTGCTTTTAAAATATTAAAATTAAATACATTAATTAATATTAAAAATATTATATTAGTTAATACGTAATATCTTGTTGATTTTTTCTTTGGCCCAATCATTTGTTTTAATTATATTACTGATATTAGTTGGTTTTCTTACAGCATATTTTTTAAAATTGCTATCACTAAGTATTTTAAATATTCCTTTAGAAATAGACAAAAAAGGTACTTTTTTGCTCAGAAAATGTTCAACTAATATTTCATTAGCCGCATTTAAAATTATTGATGATGATGGATATTGATTAATTTTTTTTTTAATTTTTATTAATGGAAAAATTTTAGAATCAACTGAACTAAAAGTTAAATTTTTGATTTGCGGTTCTTCTTTAGATTTATAAAATTTTTTAATATCTAAATTTTTGTCAAAAATTGCATTTGCAATTGGTATAACCATAGTCGTATCATGATAAATAAATTTTTTAAGTCCGTTTTTAAATTCAACTATTGCATGAACTAAAGACTCAGGGTGAATTAAAATCTCTAATTTGATATTAGATATCTCAAATAATTTTTCTGCTTCTGCTATTTCCAAGATTTTGTTCATCATTGTGGCTGAGTCTATTGATATTTTTTTTCCCATTTTCCATTTTGGATGCTTAAGTGCATCTTTAGGGGTAATTTTTTTAAATCTTTTTTTTTTGTAATTTAAAAAGGGTCCTCCTGAAGCTGTAATATAAATTTTTTTTATTAAATTTAAATCTTCCTGTTCTATTAACTTAAGAATAGAGTAGTGCTCAGAGTCTACTGGAATTATTTTAGTATTATATATTATTGAATTTTTTTTTATTAAGTTCCATCCACATATAATTGATTCTTTGTTAGCAATTAAAATTTTTTTTGTTGTCTTGATCGCAGAAATTGTAGGTTCTAATCCTGCTATTCCAGGAATTGCAGAAACTGTAATGTCACTTTTATCTAAATTTCCATAATTAAAATTATTTAAAATAATTGTTTTATAGCTTTTAAATTTCTTTTTAATTTTATTAAATACTTCATAATTTTTAACGATAAAATATTTTGGTTTATATTTAATTATTTGTTTACTGATTAATCTAAGGTTTTTATCAGCAGATAAGAAATTAATCTTAAATAAATTTTTATTTTTATCTATAATTTTAAGTGTTGATAGGCCAATTGACCCTGTTGAACCTAAAATTGATATTTTTTTTTTCATTTTACTAGATCAAAATAATAATATTGAAGCAAAAAAACCAATAGGCAATCCTAACAAAATTCCGTCCACCCTATCAAGCAAGCCTCCGTGTCCAGGTAATATATTCCCAGTATCTTTGATTTTTGCTTTCCTTTTTAAATATGAAAAAAACAAATCCCCTAATTGACAAGCAATTGATGTAAAAATTCCTATCAATAAAACTTTATAGCTAAAGTTAAATGTAAAAATAAAAATTATAGTTGAAAAAAAAATTCCCGAGCAAATTAATGATCCAAAAGCTCCAGATAAAGTTTTGTTTGGACTTACTTTAGTAAGTTTTGGACCTTTAAATAATTTTCCAAATACATAACCTCCTATATCTGATGCTACACAACATAGTAATAATGAAAAAATAATTACTTTAAATTGAATAAAAGTAGAAAGGTAAAAAAAAAGTAAACATAATATAAAAATATAAATTATAAAGAAAAAGTTAGAAATAAAAAAATTAATCTTATTTAATTTAATTTTGTTAATTAAATTAAGAAATTCAATAATACAAATCACACCAAGCAAAATTAAAATATAAACTAAAAAATACGTAAATTTTGAAATAAGAAAAACTAATAATAATAAAATTAATGACGTGAAAACCCTGTTTTTTAAATTAATGTCTTTAGTCATATATTTCCATAATTTCTTTTTATATTTTTAAAATTGCCTAAAATTTTTTTTAAATCCTTCGAATTAAAATCAGGCCATAATTTTTTTAGAAAATATAATTCTGTATAAGCTAATTGCCATAACATAAAATTACTCAATCTTTGACGTCCGCCTGTTCTAATTAATATATCTGGATCTGGCATATTTTTTGTATAAAGATTTTTTTCAAAATTTTTAATACTAATTTTATCTTTAATTTTTTTAAAAGAATTTATAATCTCATTTTTCGATCCATAATTAAGTGCAAGATTCACAATTATTTTTTTATTTTTGTTTGTCAAATAAACTGTTTTTTTTAATGTATTCTTTACCCCTTCAGGCAACCTGTTGCTTTCTCCTAGAATATTCACTTTTATCCCTTCTTTAACAATATTTTCTATTTCTCTTTCAAAATAGTTTGTGATCAATTGAAACAAATAAAAAACTTCTTTTTTTGGTCGCTTCCAATTTTCTGAAGAAAAAACATAAAAAGTTAAAATTGGTATGTTTAATTTTAAAGAGCTTTTGACGATTTTTTTTACTACTTCTACACCTTTAAAGTGACCGTAATTTCTTCCTTTGCTTTTTTTTTCTCCCCACCTGCCATTGCCATCCATTATAAAGGCGACATGGTTGAGTTTATTCATATCTGTATTATCTCTTTTTCTTTTTCTGATAGTATTCTCTCAATATTTTCTATGCTCTGATCTGTAAGTTTTTGAACATTTTTTTCAAAGTTTTTATTATCATCCTCAGATATTAATTTCTCTTTTAAGTTTTTTTTAAGCTCTTCATTTGCCTCTCTTCTAATATTTCTAATAGCAATCTTACCTTTTTCTCCCATGTTTTTTAAAATTTTTATTAAATCTTTTCTTCTTTCCTCAGTTAAATCTGGAATTCTTAATCTGATCATAAGACCATCTATTTGTGGATTGATTCCAAGTTCAGATTTTTGAATAGCACTTTCAATTAAATTTACATTTCCTTTATCCCATACTTGTATCGATATTAATCTTGCTTCAGGCACACTAACGGTGCCAAGTTGATTAATTGGCATTAATTGTCCGTACACATCAACTTTAATTGTATCAAGCATGTTGGTGTTTGCTCTGCCGGTTCTAAGTGTTGCTATATCCTTTTTAAAGGATTGAATACTTTTGTCCATTTTTGCAGAGTAGTTTTTTTCATTAAATTCGTTGTTCACTATTTAAACTCCTTCACCAACTTTGTATCTTACAAAATCTATTACTTTTAAAGGTCCGTCAATTGAATTTTCTTTTAATACATCTAATACTTTCTTTTTTGGATCCATAATCCAAATTTGGTTTAAAAGTGAATTATCATTTAAAAATTTAGATATTTTTCCTTTGGAAATTTTCTCAACCATTTCCCCGGGCTTTCCAGAATTAGAGATTTCAGCTTTAATAATCTCTAGCTCTTTGTCCACTAACTCTTTTTTTATACCATCTTTGTCTATCGCTAAAGGGCTCGAGGCGGCAATATGCATTGCAACTTTATTACCTATTTCATCATTTTTTCCATTAATAACTCCATCTAATTTAACCATTGAAATTATTTTTCCGATACCTTTATCTAATGCAGAGTGGACATAAAAAAAATTTGTTCCTTCAGTATTATCAAAAAAATTTGCTCTTCGAATTGTTATTTTTTCTCCAATTTTTGCAATAAGATTAACTAAATTGTCTTTAACTGAAATTCCATTTTTCATTTTAGACTCATTTAGTTTGCTCACATCACTTTTTACAATAAAATTAATTTCAGATAATTCTTTGCAAAAGTTTATAAAGTCTTGATTTTTTGCGACAAAATCTGTTTCGCTATTAATTTCGATTAAAGAAATTTGACCGTGGTGTTCTTTTACCAAAGCTAAACCTTCTGAAGCTGTTCTGTTCATTTTTTTTGAAGCTTTAGCAATTCCTTTTTTTCTCAAATATTCTATTGATTTTTCTATATCTCCATGACTTTCATCGAGTGCGGCTTTGCAATCTTTAAAACCAACTCCGGTAAGTTCTCTCAATTTCTTAATATTTTCTAGCAAGCTTTTATCTGACATTTTATTATGTGTGAAAATATTTTACTTTATTTTTTAGATTTTTTTATATCAGCTGTATCATCTGAAACTTGAATAAATTTTACAGCGTCTTTAATGGTATCTTTTAAAAGTTCACAATATAAATTAATTGATCTTCTAGCATCGTCATTTCCTGGTATTGGATAATTAATATCTGTTGGATCAGAATTGCTATCCAAAACTGCTATTATTGGTATACCTAACTTTTTTGCTTCTGCCACAGCAAGGGACTCTATATTTGTATCAATGATAAATATTAAATCAGGTATTTTTTTCATTTCTGAAATTCCACCCAATGATCTTTGAAGTTTTTCTTTTTCCTTGCCAAATTTAAGAATTTCCTTTTTTGTAAATCCAAGATTTTCTTTTGAAAGCTGGTCTTCTAGTTTTTTTAATCTTTTGATGGAATTTTGTATTGTGTTCCAATTTGTCAACATTCCACCCAACCACCTGTAATTTACGTAATACTGATCTGTTTCTTTAGCTAAATCTTTTACTTGCTCTGAGGCTTGTTTTTTTGTTGATACAATTAATATCTTACCTCCGCTTGAAATAACTTTGTGAACTTGAGCTAAAGCGCTTTTAATAAATTCGACGGTTTGAGTTAGATCAATTATATGAATTGAATTTTTTTCACCAAAAATGAACTTTTTCATCTTAGGATTCCACCTCAAGGTCTTGTGTCCAAGGTGTACACCTGCTTCCAATAATTGTTTTATATCTACTTTTGGTACGTTCATATATTTTCCGGTTTATCCACCACAGTAATTCCAAATTTGGACCGGTAGGGCTATGCCCTTAAAACTGTGTGCGAAATTAAAGACACATATATACAATCAATCTGAAAAATCAACTATCTAAACTATTATTTTTTCAACGTAATTCTTAGCTTTTAAAGCTTTTAAGTGGTTTAGATCAAACTTTCTATTTGTATTAAGACAATAATGAGCTTTTTTACTTTTATTTTTAATTACTAAATTAATTATGGTTTCTCCTTTAGCTGATAATAAATCTTTTATTTCATTAATGTTATGGCTAGCTTTGAGTTCGATGGTTACTTTTGTGTATGGTTTATTTATCAAATCATTAAGATTTAGTATTTTTCTTACATTCACTCTTTTTTTTATATTATCCTTATTGCTTGTATCTTTTTGGAGAGTGAGAACAAATGTTTCTGACTCTTTTAATATTTCTCTGTTAGAAACTAAAATTTCTGCAAACAAAAATAATTCAAACTCAGAATTTTTATCACTAAATTTTACAATTGCATAAGGTGTCCCTTTTGCACTTTTTTTTTCCTGAATTGACATTATAGTTCCAGCGACTAATCCTTCTTTTTCATTATTGTTGTAAAATTCATTATAAGTTTTAATATTTAATTGATTTAAAATATCTTCATATTCATTTAGGGGATGATCTGTTAAATAAAAACCTATTGACTTAAATTCTTCTGCTAAAAGTTCTTTGTTCTTCCAGGCTGTTGATGGCTCAAAAGTGAAGTTTTTACTATTAGCCTCTTCATTATTAAAGAGATTTGTTTGTTGACTTTCTTTTTCTTCATTAATGACTTTAACATTTTGGATAATTTTTGGGATAGAATGAATAATTTTATTTCTGTCTTTTTCAAATTCATCAAACACTCCAGCTTTTACCAAACCTTCTAATTGTAATTTATTTATGTCTTTTGGATTAACTCTGCTTATAAAATCAGTAAAGGATTTAAATTTTCCATTCTTTTCTCTCTCATTTACTATATTTGATATGGCTTCAAAACCAACATTTTTAATTGCTCCTAAACCGTAAAAGATTTTTCCATCTTCAGCCCTAAAATCTGGAAAAGACTCATTAATTGATGGATTAATAATCTTGATATTTAGTTTTTTCAGTTCTTCTACGAATTCTCTTAATTTTGAAGTGCTTGTAAGTTCTGTGGACATTGTAGCTGCTATAAAATCTTCTTTATAATATGTTTTTAGATAAGCTGTTTGATAAGCAATTAACGCATATGCTGCTGCATGACTTTTATTAAATCCGTATTGTGCGAAAGGTTCAATTTTTGTGAAAACAAAGTTTGCAACATCTTTAGTGATACCATTTTTTATAGCTCCATTAATAAATCTTTCTTTTTGTCTATCGAGTTCAGCTTTTTTTTTCTTTCCCATGGCTCGACGTAAAATGTCTGCTTCACCTGCTGTGAACCCTGCTAATATTTGTGCAATTTGCATCACTTGCTCTTGGTAAATAATTATTCCATAAGTGGATTTTAATATTTCTTTAAGTGTTGGATGGATATAATCAGGCTCTTTTATTCCATTTTTACAATCATTATAAACAGGAATGTTACTCATAGGTCCAGGCCTGTATAAAGCTACAAGAGCAACTATATCATCAAATTTATTTGGTTTCATTTGCTTGATTGCGTCTCTCATACCTGCGCTTTCGAGTTGGAATAATCCAATTGTTTCTCCTGTTGAAAGCAAAGAAAATACTTTCTCATCATTATGGTTAATTTTGCTAATATCTAAATTAATGTTTTTTTGTTTTAATCGTTTAACTGTTTTGTCAATTACAGTTAATGTTTTTAAACCAAGTAAATCAAATTTTACCAAACCTGCATTTTCGGATGAGTACATATCGTATTGAGTTGACGGTAAAGTTAAATTCGAGCTGTGATCGATATATAAAGGGAATTGCTCAGACAATTGATTTCCTGCTATAACAACTCCAGCTGCATGTGTAGCCATATTACGATTAAGGCCTTCCAATTTTAAAGATAAATCTAAAAGTTTTTTCACTTTCACATTTTGCTTTATTTCTTCTTTAAATCTTGGCTCTCTATCAATCGACTCTTGAAGTGTAAGTGGCCTTGAAGGATCAAATGGAACCATTTTGCAAATTCTATCAACATGTCCATATGAAAGACCTAATACTCTACCAACATCTCTTAGTGCCATCCTAGCTTTTAATTTTCCAAAAGTAATTATATGCGCAACACCATTTTTATATTTAGTTTTTAAATATTCAAAAACTTGATCTCTTTTTTCCTCACAAAAATCTATATCAAAATCCGGCATTGAAATTCTATCTGGATTTAAAAAGCGTTCAAAAATTAAGTCAAATTCTATAGGGTCTAAGTCTGTAATGTCTAAACAATAAGCTACTAAAGATCCTGCTCCAGAACCTCTACCTGGTCCAACTGGTATTAAATTTTTTTTTGCCCACTTGATGTAATCAGAAACAATCAAAAAATAGCTCGCATAATCCATTGAGTTAATAATGTTTATTTCATGAGAAAGTCTATCTTCATACTTTTTAATAACTTGTTCCTCTTTTTGAATATAATTTTTTTTCAAAATAAAATTATGTAACCTATTTTTTAAGCCGATTTTTGCTAATCTTGAAAGCTCATTTTCTGGAGGAATGCTTTCATTACCTCCTATTGATGGAAGAATTGGTTTTGATTTTTTGGGTTTAAAACTAAATCTTAAATGAAAATTATAATTATTTTCTAACGCTTCTGGTATATCTGAGTATAAAATTTTAAGATCCTCTTTAGATTTAAAGAAATGCTGATCACTGTATTTAAAACGATTTTTATCATCAACAAAGTTTTTTTCCCCAATACAAACCAAAGCATCATGAGCCTCATACATTTCTTGATTAAGATAAAATATTTCTTGTGTAGCAATTAATGGTAAATTAAGTTTTTTGGAGATTTCTAATAAGTAATTTTCAAAATTTTTTTCTTGATCTTCATTATGCCGTTGGATTTCAATATATAGCCTTTTGTCATTAAAATTTTTTCTTAAAGTACTAAGTATTTCTTCAAAATCTTTTAACTTATTCTTATTATAAAGTTTTCCAAAAAAATTTAAATAGTTTCCTGTTAATACTATTAGATCTTTATTATTTTGAACAAGATCGTTAATATTACATGCAGGCTCACCAGTCTCTGAATTATCTAAATAACTTTTTGAAGATAATTTTGTTAAATTTTTATACCCTGTCTCAGTAGTTGCATACAAAGTAATTTTTCCAATAACTCCTTTGGCTTTTAAATTTATCTGAGTACCAATAATTGGATGTGTTCCAACTTTTGATAACTTTTCAGAAAATTCTAAAGCTCCACATAAATTGTAACTATCTGCCAGACCTAAAGATTTTATTTTATTGGCTTTGCAAAAATCAGCTAATTCATCAATTTTAATTGCACCTTCACAAATGGAGTATTGTGTATGAACTTTTATATTATTGAAATTCTTATTACTAACGGACATTAATCCGTTTTATACCACCATTAGAAATTGACAACTTGTAATCCGCCCTGTTAGCAAGTTCTCTATTATGAGTTGCAAAAATAATTGTTTTTTTGATTTTTTTAAGTTGAAGAAAATAAGAAAATATTTCAGCAGAAGTTTTATAATCTAGATTGCCTGTCGGTTCGTCTGCCAATATTAAATTAGTTTCTGCTATCAAGGCTCTGGCTATAGCAACTCTTTGTTGCTCACCACCAGATAATTCGTTCGGGAAATGCTGAGACCTCTCTAAAATTTTTACCGACTTTAAGATTTTTTGTGCTCTACTTTTTGCATCCTTTTTATTAATACCTTTAATTAATAATGGCATCATCACATTTTCAACAGTTGTGAAATCATTTAATAGATTATTATCTTGAAAAATTATCGATATTTTTTCTCTTCTAATTTTATCTTTTTCTTCATCATTTAGTTTATTTGTTGAGATATTGTTAATCTTTAAACTGCCTTTGGAAGGTTCATCTAATAAAGCGAACAAATGGAGAAGAGATGATTTTCCAGATCCAGAAGGACCTACTAAAGCCACAAGTTCTCCTTTTTTTATTTTGATATTGAATTTATCAAAAAGTGTAATGTTTCCATTTAAGTGCTTATAAGTCTTTTTTAAATCTGAAGTTTCTATTATTAAATTATTCATATTTTAAAGCTCTAAAAGTTTTCATTTTTGAAATATTTCTAGCAGGCACGTAGGAAGCAATTGCTGTTATTATTAAAGAAAATATGAAGATAATTGATATTGAGAAAATATTAATTTCACTTGGAAGTTTTTCTAAAAAATAGATATCTGGTGGAAATATTTCTAAATTAAATATTTTAGATAGAATAATTCTTACCTTTTCAATATTCAATGAAAATAATACTCCTAAAATTACTCCACTGATTGATGCAAAAAAACCAATAGAAAATCCAGTTAAAAAAAAAGCTTTTTTAATTGATGTGTTATTAAGTCCTAAAGTTTTTAGAATTGCAATTTCTTTTGTTTTATTTTTTATCAAGATTGTTAGTCCAGAAATAATGTTAAATGCTGCAACAATTATGATTAAAGTTAAAATTATAAACATTACATTCCTTTCAACTTTAAGCGCACTAAAAAAAGACTTATTTAAATCTGTCCAGGTATAAATAAAGTAATTTTTATTTAATTTTTCAATTTTCTTTTTGTATTTATCAGCTTTTAAAGGATCGTTTAAGTAAATTTCTATATTTTGATCTTTAAAATCTTTATCAAAAATTGATAAAGTATCATCAATGTTTAGAAAAATTATATTCTGATCGAATTCTATGAAGCCAGTATTAAAAATACCAGCAACTTTAAAATTTTCTTGCTTAGGCAAATTTCCTAGAGGGGTAGCAACAAATGCAGAAGACATTAAATTGGTATAATCCCCTTCTTTTAAATTAAGATTAAAAGCAAGTTCAGATCCTAAAATTATACTATTCTTTTTAAATTCTTCAATTTTACCTGATACAATATTTTTTTCTAAAAATTCAGATATTTTTTTTTCGTTCTGATTTACACCCTTTAGTATTACTCCTTTTGCTTTATCATTGCTTATTACTATACCCTCACCAGAAAAAGTTTTACTTATTGATATATCTTGAAATTCTTGTTGTAGCTTTAACAGGTATTCA
>MDTB01087286.1_pt1 | contig 16645 bp, 19 predicted proteins | sample 811161 | NCBI WGS metagenome assembly MDTB01 (sample SAMN05326650, study PRJNA326480) | marine metagenome | isolation source: seawater | place: Mediterranean Sea | collected 2009
GGGCCCATAGCTCAATTGGTTAGAGCAACGGACTCATAATCCGCAGGTTCGGGGTTCAAGTCCCTGTGGGCCCACAAATGAGTAGTCATTCGTATATATCAAATACAAAAAATAAAGATATTTTTGTCAATATTAATGGTGAACTGTTTCATAGAAATGATGCAAAAATTTCTGTCTTTGATAGTGGATTTCTTCTTGGAGATGGAGTATGGGAAGGTATTAGGCTTCATAGATCTAAACTTCTTTTTATTTCTGAACACCTAGATAGACTTTTCAAAAGTGCTCGTGGAATTTCTCTTAACATTCCTTTATCAAAAGAGGATATTATTCTTGAAATTGAGAAAGTATTATTAAAAAATGAAATGACCGATGATGTACATATTCGTCTAATTGTTTCCAGAGGAGATAAAATTACTCCTTATCAAAATCCTAATGCAAATGTGGGTCCAATTAATATTGTAATAATACCTGAATATAAAAAAACTGATCCAAAAATTTATGAAAATGGAATTATAATTGGAAGAGTCTCCACAATTAGACCTGCTGAAAATATTTTAAGCACACATTATAATACTCTGAGTAAGTTAAATTGTATTTTAGCAAGCATCGAAGCCAATAAGCTGAATTATGATGAGGGTATTATGAACGATCCCAACGGGAATATAAGTACTTGCAATTCAACCAATCTATTTTTCATTAAGAAAGGTGAAGTTATTACTTCAACTGGAGAATTTTGCCTTAATGGAATTACAAGAAGCAAGGCAATCAAAGTATGTAATATGAATCAAATTCCTTATAACGAAACAAACTTCACTTTTGAGGATATTAGAGATTGTGATGAGGCTTTTGTTACAGGTACATTCGGAGGAATTATACCGGTATCTCGAATTGAAAAAAATACTTTAAGGTCAACGAGCTCTAATTCTTTAGTCAATAAAATAAGAGCTTCGTATAATGAATATATAAATTTATATATAGCCTCTTAATGATAGTTTCTTGCTGGTCAGGCCCTAGAAATATTTCAACAGCACTAATGAGATCGTGGTCTTCAAGAAAAGATACATTTGTCACAGACGAACCTTTCTACGCTTATTATTTAAAAGAAACAAAGCTAAAACATCCTTTATATAAGGAAATAATTCATAAATATTCTTCAAACTATGATGAAGTTGTTAACTATCTTATTAATAAAATTCCAAGAGGTAAAAAAATCTGGTATCAGAAACATATGGCCCATCATATTTTTGATTTTAACAATATTGAATGGATAAATAATTGCGAAAATTGCATTTTATTAAGAGATCCAAAAGAAGTGATTAGTTCCTACTCGCAAAAAAACAAATTGAATTCGGTTGAAGAATTAGGATATCCTCAACAATATGAAATTATTAAGTATCTTAAAAAAATAAATAGATCATATATAGTTATTGATTCAAGCGAACTATTAAAAAATCCTGAAAAAGTATTATCAGATTGGTGTAAGAATATTAATATCAAATTTGATAAATCTATGCTCAGATGGCAAAGAGGTAATTATGTCAGTGATGGAATTTGGTGGAAGAGTTGGTATGATAACGTAATAAATACCACTAGATTTCAAAAATATGAAAAAAAAGATATTAACATTGAGAATAAATATGATTCTATTTATAATGAATCAATGAAATACTATAGTTTCTTGAAAGAAGATAAGGCATGAATTTTTTATTAAAATTATGGGTACAGCCTCCTTGGATAAAATGGATTATTTATTTAGCTATAGTCTACGTTTTATTTCTAATTAAAGAAGCATTTGCTATTGTTTTATGGTTCCTTTTTTGTATTATCTTATATTATGTCATTTTTGCTAACAACGTTTTTAAAACAAAAACATATTATGAAAAAAATAATTTTTAGTTTTTTACTATGCACTTTATTGTCTTGTCAGGACAATAGACCTCATGGGAATCAGTATAATTTGCCAGAATTAACACCAAATAATCTTCTAATTGGTAATTTAAATGAAAATCGTTCATCATATCGTGTATCATTTTATGATATAAATATTGATTTTAACATTGATAAAAAATTATTAAGTGGTTTTGTTACAATCAAAGCTAAGAGTATAAAAGATCTCAATAAATTACAGATTGATTTAGCTGAAAATTTAAATATCAAAAAAATAACTCATAAAAATGAAGAATTATTGTTTTCAAGAGAGCTTGATGCTGTCTTGATTAATTTTCCCTCAAAGATAAAAAAAGATAATATTTTTGAATTTACTATTTTTTATTATGGCATTCCTCAGGGTGCGGACAATCCTCCTTGGGCTGGAGGTTTTACTTGGTCTAAAGATAAGGATGGACGTGATTGGATTGCTGTTTCTTGTGAGGGTGAAGGAGCAAGAATTTGGTGGCCTAATAAGGATCATATTACAGCTGAAGGCGATAGCGTAAGAATGGCTTATACTGTTCCTTCAAGTCTAGTAGCTGTTGGAAATGGAAAATTAAGAAGTGTTAAAACATCTGGAGATAAAACTACATATGAATGGTTTGTAAAAAACCCAATTAATAACTATAACATTTCTGTTCAAATAGGTAATTACGTTGCAGTTCAAGATACATTTATCAATAACGATAAAGTGCACCAAATGAATCATTATGTTTTAGATTATAATAAGGAGCTTGCTTCAAATTATTTTCAACAGTCAAAAGAGATTATAAGATTTTACGAAAAGTATTTTGGAGAATACCAATGGTATGAAGATGGATACAAATTAATTGAAGTTCCTTACCTTGGCATGGAGCATCAATCGGCTGTCACATATGGAAATGGATTTAGTATTTATAATGGAGTAAGAAGTAAAAGCTGGCCAATGTATGGGGTTATTGACCCTTTAATCATTCATGAAACAGGACATGAATGGTTTGGTAATAGTGTAACTGCATCTGATCCAACACACATTTGGATTCATGAAGGACTACAAGTTTATTCTGAAGCAATATATTTTGAAGATAGATTTGATAGCTATGAAGTTGGAGTTCACTATCTTAATAGCATTAAAAACAGAATTGTAAATGAAATACCTATTGTAGGAAGAGAAAATGAAAATCATTGGGCACTTCATGGTGACACATATATGAAAGGCGCATGGGTAATGCATACCTTAAGAAGCGTGATTAATAATGATAAAATATGGTTTGAAATTTTAAAAGAATTTATGGTTGAAAACGCTAAAGGTTTTGCAAATACAAAAGATTTTTTCAAAAAAGTTAATGAAAAAACTGGCCAAGATTATTGGTACTTTGCTGAACAATATTTTTACAGTCCCAATCAGCCAAAATTAGATTATTACCAAACTGATAAAGAATTTCATTTCAGATGGAATAATGTTAATGATAGTTTTAAAATGCCAATTGAACTACTAGTTAATGGTTCGATAAAAAGGGTTATACCTTCTAAAGAATTTCAATCATTTAATATTACAAAGCATTCTCAGATTGAAGTTATGGATTGGAAGTTTTACGTTTTACCAAATAAGGTCAATGTATATGAATAAATATCAAGCTATATGGCTTACGGGGCAGCCTGCTAGTGGTAAAACAACTTTAGCAAATATGTTAATAGATTATTTTAGTAATAACGGCCTGAAGGAAAATTTTTATAACATTGATGGTGATGATTTGCGTGATTTATTTCAGAATAAAGATTATTCTAGAAAAGGAAGATTTGCAAATATTAGATTAGGCATGAGTATAGCAGCCTATTTGATTAACAAAAACAAAACCCCAATTATCTCGCTAGTTTCTCCTTATAGAGAATTGAGAGAAGAGTTTAAAAGTAAATATAAGGTTTTAGAGGTATACTTATTTACAACAGAAATCAGGGGCAGAGAAAATTTCTTTGTCAAAGACTATGAAAAACCTCTTGAAAATTTTATTGAGATAGACACAACACATAAAACAGAACAGGAAAGTTTAAATGAAATACTCAATGTTTATAGGTAGGTGGCAACCATGGCATGATGGCCATCGTTGGTTAATTGATCAGAGGTTGAAACAAGGTAAAAATGTATTAATATGTATAAGAGATATTGATCTAGATGAAAGCAATCCTTTTGATCCAGCTGAAGTTAAAATGAATATAGAAGCAGAATTAAAAGACTTAATAGATTCTGGACGAGTAAAAATAATTATTATTCCAGATATTGAATCTGTAAATTACGGAAGAGGAGTAGGTTACGAGATTATTGAACACAAACCTCCTGAAAGTATTAAAGTAATTTCTGCAACAAAAATAAGAGAGAAACTTAAAAATGAACATTGACATAAAAAATGAACTACAGTTCTATTTAAAGAACAAAAGAAACAATTTTATTTTTATTTTCATATGGGTTCTCCTTACTTTGGTATCATCAATTGCATCTGACAAAAAATACTCTACCACATTTAGTCTTTATCAAAAAGGTTCAATAAACTTAGGATTTTTTTCTGGAGTTGCATCAATGGTCAGCAGCGATATTCAAATTTCACTTGATGCCTTATTAGAAACAGATCAACTTTACAGACACTTAGCTTCAAAAAAATTAAAAGATGATAAATATTTTTGGCAAATTGAAGAGATGGAGAATGACTTTTTTGACTCGATTTTCCTAAAAGATTCTGATCCACAGAAGTTAATTTTTGATAGATCAGTTGAAACATTAAAAGAAAGTACAATTGATTTTAGATTAAATTCAGCATCTCAAAAAATTGATTTCACTATTGAGCATGAAGATGCAGATTTGACTTTAATAATAGCAAATGAGATAGTTGATTATGTTAATAACTATTTCAGTACAAAAGAAAATTTTTTAGCGTCTCAGAAAAGTTCATTTGTCAATTTGAGGATGAAAGCAGTAGAAGATGAGTTAGATGAAGTAAGAAGAAAACTTATAGAGTTTAAAGAAAATAATGTAAATAGAAACTCACCTAAACTTAGGGAAGAGCTTAGAATGCTTGAGGAAGAGTTGATTTTAAAATCAAATATTTATACACAACTATTCATTCAATATGAGCTTCACCAATTAGAATCGGTTGACAAGTCAAATACTGTACTTTTGAGTTCAGACCCATATTCTTTTGCTGAACCAACATCGCCTAAAATTTTTTATAATATTCTATTAGCAATTTTTAATGGATTTTTTCTAACCGCACTTTATAGTATTAAGAAAAATAATGGCTGGAATATTATCAAATCTTAAACCATTATTTTTTTTAACATTATTTCTTACAAGTTCTTATAAATTTTTTGGAGAAAACAAGACAGTTGCATTAGATAATACAAGTTTTTCAAGCATACAAATTTTAGGTATCCTTATTTTTTTTTCCATATGTTTTTTTAGTGATTTATGGAGAAAAAATTATAGGTACGAAATAGATTTTCTCCTCTTTATTTTTTTCATTATAGGTCTTTTTTCTGCTTTAATTAATTTTGAGATTTTATCATTTGCTTATACTTTCATATTTTTTTTAAATACTATTTTTATTTTTTCAATTTTTAAATTCGAAATATTTAATAAAAAATACCTAGTTGCTTTTTTATTGATACTTACTGCAATACTATTTCTCCAATATTATTTTTTCCCTGTAAATTTCCTCTCAGGCGGCCGTCAAGTTGGTAATTTCCACCCAAATCACTGGTCAGTATTTGGAATTTGTATTTTTTCATTAATTATGTTTTTTTCAAATAATTCATATTTAAAAATTCTATTTTTACCTCTTGCATTTTTTTTCCCAGTATCAGTAATTTCTAGAGGAGGTTTTTTTACACTAGCAATTTTTTTAATATTTTATGCCTTGCTAACTTTTCTATTTAAGTATAAAAAAAACAACCTTCAATCAATGTCTACATACTTTATCATCTTCTTTTTTATATCTATTTTTTTTAGTCCAATAATTAGTAGTTTTGTCTATAACTTCCTTGATTTTTTTGAAATAATAAATTCTACTTCAAGAGGGTTGGATTCCGGGTTTACTGGTAGACAAATATATTGGGATAATGCTAAGACTTTCATTTATGATAAACCTCTCTTAGGTTATGGTATTAATAACTTCCCACATAGAGTGCACAATTTATATTTACTTCTATTACTTGAGACTGGTTTAATTGGTTTATCTGTTTTTTTAATAAGTACATCAGTTATTATTTTTAATTCATTTTCCTCTTTGTTCCATCATTACAGTGAAAAAGTTGTTGTTGCGCTATCTTTTGTTATTGCAGGAATGGCTTACGGCTACATAGAAAGAATAATTTTAGAGTTTTCTCAACCATTTTCATTAACATTTTTCTTCTTTTTGGCATTTTTATATGACCACCATAAAAAATTGGAATTATCTTCGAATGTTAAATAGTATTATACTTAAAAAATATTTTCAGATGATTCCAAAAGGGAAGAACATTTTTTTGTCCTTCCTTTCTAAAGCTTTTGTAGCTTTATCTGGTTTAATTTTGTTTGGTATTCTTTCAAGAGGTTTATCTAAAAATGATTTTTCTATTTTTTTAATTTTAATGAGTATTATTGAAGTATTAATCATTGCCAATTGTTTTGGTTTACATCTTGCAATATCTAGGATTTACCATAAAATCAAAGATATAATTAAACTTTTCAAGTTTTCCTCAATCATATTTTTAATTGGAACAATTTTTTCATCTTCTCTGTTTTTAATCATTACAAAATCATCAAGTTTATTTTCAGATTTAAATTTTCATATAATTTTATTTATTTTTGGCATTGTTATAACCAATGCCTTTTTAAGATCTTTTGCTGATTATTTCAGAGCATCAAATAAGTTCATAAATTATCTTTTATTTAATTCAATAAATACTGGTAGTGGTATAGTATTATGGTCATTATTTATGATTTCTATAATTCAATTATTAACTCTTAATATCATAAATTTATATAACATTTTTTTTGTATTATTTATCACTGGTTTTTCTACAGTCTTCTTTTTATTAATTCATATCTTTTTTTTCTCAAAACCAGACCATAATGTTTTAGGTAGAAATATTGTTGATAGTGAATTCTCAGTTTTTTTTAGTAATTCATTTCTTCTAATGTCTACTAATTTATTGCATGTGTTAAAAGATTATTTACCTGGTTGGATAATACTATTGTATTTGACAACTATTGATTCAGGTTACTTTTTAGCTTCTTTGAAACTTTGCACTTTTATTCTTATTCCTCTATCAATAATTGATGTTGTTATTCCTCATGAAATTGCAAAAGGAAATGATTCTAATAAAAAAAATAAATTTCAAGAATTTATTAATAAAATTACTAATCTCAGATTTGGTTTATGTTCTTCAATCTTCATAGTTCTTTACATACTATCTGAAGAATTAATTTTAATTGTTTATGGAAGGGAGTTTTTGATTATTGATTCAACTTTTAAAATTTTATTATTTTACTATTTACCAAATTTTTTATTTGGTCCATCTAGAATGTTATTATCATTATCAAAATTTAATAATTATGTTATAATCATTGATTTAATTATGATTTTATTAATGTTTATTTTTACTTATTTATTATCAAATTTATTATCACTTAATAATATAGTTATGCTCTTTGTTTTTATGTCATTTGCTGTTCATATTGTGTATTATTTCATTAATATTAAACTTAATAATATAAATAGTTTTCCAAGGATATTATAAAATGAGTAAAAAAAATATAGGGATAATTGGTAAAGGATTTGTTGGATCTGCAGTTCAAAATGGTTTCACATCTGATAAGAATTTTCTAGCCAATATAAGGATATATGATAAAGATGACAGTTTAAAAACACATAGTTTAGATGATACAATAAATAAATCTGAAATAATTTTTTTATCGGTACCTACTCCATCCAGAAAGGATGGATCCATTGATTTAAGTATTGTTGATTCTATACTAAACGAAATAAATGATTGTCAACAGTCTCAAAGTATAATATTACTAAGATCTACAATAGTTCCTGGTTCGTCCAATGAGTTTCAAATGAAGTATCCTAAATTAAACATAGTTTTTAATCCAGAATTTCTTACTGAAAAGAATGCTAATTTTGACTTTTTAAATCAATCAAGAATTATCTTAGGTGGCTACAAAAAAAATACAATGAAAGTTGCGAACTTATATAATTGGAGATTTAATAATATGATACCTATTATTCAAACAGATTTTGCTACTGCTGAGCTTATTAAATACATGAATAATTGCTTTCTCGCAACTAAAGTTTCTTTTATGAATGAAATGAAAATTGCTGCAAAAATTTCTGGTGCAGATTGGGATTCTGCTGTGAAAGGGTTTTCATTAGATGAAAGAGTTGGTAGCTCCCATAATAATGTACCTGGACATGACGGTAAATTTGGTTTTGGTGGGAGTTGTTTTCCTAAAGACATACAAGCATTCATACATTTCTGTGAGCAAAATGAAATACCCGTAAATGTTTTAATGGGTGCTTGGCAGACAAATCTTAAAGTAAGGCCTGAAAAAGATTGGGAAAAATTACTAGGAAGAGCTATATCAGAAGATTAGAATAATTTATTTTCAACATATTGACAAATAATATGTCCAATTAACAAGTGAGCTTCCTGAATTCTAGCAGTATTATCACTATCAATAATAATTAATTCATTAGCATCTATTTTGGCCATTCTTCCAATTTTTTTACCAGTCATGCCGATAGTTTTTATTCCCAACTCTTTCGCAGAAGTTAAACCTTGTATCACATTTTCGCTATTGCCTGATGTTGAGAGTCCAAACAAAATATCGTTTTGAGATCCGAGCCCTTCAATCTGTCTTGAAAAAATAAATTCATATCCATAATCATTTGCGATGCTTGTAATAGATGATATATTTTCGTTTAATGAAATAGCAGGGAGTGCTTTACGCTTTTTTTGAAACTTCCCAACAAATTCTGATGAAATATGAATTGAATCTGCTGCACTACCACCATTACCGCAAAATATTAATTTTCCACCTTTAGATATTGAATCAACACAAATTTCCGAGATTCGTATGATCTGTTCTTCTTTTGATAGAATTTCATTGATACAGCTTACATGTTGACTAATAATTTTTTGAATTATACTCATCTAACAAATTATAATAATAAAATATGGATATTTTTATTCTTATTTTTTTTACTAAATTGTTTCATGAAGCATGCACTGCAAAAAATAATTTCTTTCATTTTATTGATATTTTTTTCACCGATTTTTATGATTTTGTCACTATTAATCTTTTTTTCAGATGGATTACCAATTTTATTTAAACAAAATCGCTTAGGAAGAAATGGAAAAATTTTTAAATGTATGAAATTCAGAAGCATGAAAAAAAATGCTGAAGATATTTTAAAAAATAATCCTGATTTAATGAAAATTTATGTTGAAAATGGATATAAAATTCCTGAGGAGCTAGAAACAAGATACTTAGGAATTGGTCTATTTTTAAGAAAGTCTAGTCTAGATGAGTTGCCACAATTAATCAATGTGCTGAAAGGAGATATGAATTTAGTTGGACCTAGACCAATTGTTCCCAATGAGATAAGTCATTATAAAGGAATCAAAAAAGATCAATTTCTTTCAATGAGACCTGGCATGACAGGTTTATGGCAAATTTCAGGTAGATCAAATATTGATTATCCCGAAAGAGTAGATTTTGAAATAAGCTATTTGAAAAAAAGATCTTTTCTTTTTGATATTTATGTACTCTTCAAAACTTTGTTAGTCGTTTTTAAAAAGGATGGAGCTCATTAGTTGTGAAAAATTTTATAAAAGAAAATAAACAAAAAATATTAAGTTTTGGCACCATTGGCATATCCCTTGCAATTATAAACTTATTTTTAATCTATTTTTTCATCGAAATACTAAATTTCAATACTTATTTACTTGAGAATTTAGCGAATGCAATTGTAATTGAAATTGGAGTAATTCTTAGTTTTCTGTTAAATAGACATTTTACTTGGTCAGCAAAAAAAAATGTAGATACATTTTTTAACCTATTATTAAAATTTCATTATGCAGTCGGATTTACCGCTATTTTAAGATTATTTATTTTTGCTTTCTTTCAGTTTTTAGGTATTAAGTATTTAATAAATACGATATTATGTATTATCTTTTCAGCATCAATTAACTTTTTTCTTTATGATAGAAAGGTATTTAAATGAGTTTTAATCATGATATATGTGTTATTGGAGGATGTGGACATGTTGGTTTGCCGCTAGCTTTGTGTTTTGCGGATAAAGGTCAAAATGTTGCAGTTTACGATATTGATGAAAATGCGGTTTCGACTGTTAATAGTGCGAAGATGCCTTTTCTTGAAGAGGGATGCGAAAAAATCCTTGAAGATAGAATTAATAAAAATTTAGTTGTTTCCTCGAATCCTAGTATAATTACCGATTCAAAGAATGTAATCATTGTTATCGGAACTCCTGTTGATGAATTCCTAAATCCTGATAGAGTTGTTTTTAAAAATTTTATTGAAGATTATTATCAATATTTTACTGATAATCAAACCTTAATTTTAAGGAGTACAGTTTTCCCTGGTACAACAGAATGGCTTAATAGGTTTTTATCACATAAAAATAAAAAAATTAACGTATCATTTTGTCCAGAGAGAATAGCTGAGGGCAAAGCAATTGAAGAAATTTATAATTTACCTCAAATAGTTTCTGCCTTTGACTCAAAAACTACTAAAGAAGTATCAGATTTATTTAGAATTCTAACAAAAGATATTATTGTTTTGGATTCAACAGAAGCAGAGCTAGCCAAGCTTTATACAAATAGTTGGAGATATATTCAATTTGCTATTGCTAATCAGTTTTATATGTTAACTGAAAGCCACGGCAAAGACTTTTATAAAATTTATGATGCTATGACTTATAAATATCCGAGGACCCAAAGCTTTCCAAAAGCCGGGTTTGCAGCAGGGCCCTGTCTTTTTAAAGACACTATGCAATTATCATCCTTTGATAATAATAAATTTTTTCTTGGACACTCTGCAATGCTAGTTAATGAAGGAATGCCAGCTTTTATTGTTCAAGAGTTATCAAAAATTTGTGATTTAAAGAATAAGAATGTTGGAATTTTAGGTATGGCATTTAAAGCTGAATCTGATGACCCTAGATCTTCTTTATCGTATAAATTAAAAAAGATTCTTGAAATTAATTGTAAAAAACTGTTTTGTTCAGATGAATATATATGTGATTCAAGTTTTTTAAGTAAAGAGGATTTATTGGAAAAATCAGATATTGTAATTTTAGGTGTGCCGCATAAGAATTATAGTAAATTAATTATTCCTAAAGATACATTGCTTTATGATATGTGGGATTTTTTAAAAAGGAGATAAATATGAAAATTATGATTACGGGTTCAGAAGGGTTTATTTGTGGATATTTAGTAGAAAATCTTCTTAATAATGGACATGAAGTCGTAGGAATAGATAATTTTTCAAAATATGGAGAGATTAGAAGATCTTATTCTAACCATGAAAATTACAAGTTTATTTGTGGAGATGTTCAGGATAAAGAGTTATTAATTGAACATTTAGCTGATTGTGATCATTTAGTTGCATCTGCTGCAAAAATTGGAGGTATTTCATATTTCCATGAATATGCCTATGATTTAATGGCAGAAAATGAACGAATAATGGCATCAACTTTTGACGCTGCGATTCACGCTCATAAAAATTCCAAGCTTCAAAAAATCACTGTTTTATCGTCTTCCATGGTTTATGAAAATACAGATAAATATCCTACTCCAGAAGGTGAGCAATTAATTTCACCACCACCTTTTTCTACCTATGGTTTCCAAAAATTAGCAGCTGAATACTTTGCAAAAGGAGCTTGGGAACAATATAAGCTACCTTACACAATAGCTAGACCTTTTAATTGTATTGGAATTGGTGAGGGAAGAGCTTTAGGTGATGTTGAAATTAAATCTGGAAATGTTAAGTTAGCTATGAGTCATGTTGTACCTGATATAATTCAGAAAATTATCAAAGGTCAGAATCCCTTGCATATTTTAGGAAATGGTAATCAAATCAGACATTATACTTATGGTGGGGACCTTGCTGAAGGAATTAGGATTTGTATTGAACACCCAGCAGCACTAAATAATGATTTTAATTTGTCTACTGCTACTGCTACTTCAGTAATTGAACTAGCAGAAATTATTTGGAATAAAATAAACAAAAATCAAAAATTTAATTTTATTTCAGATGATCCATTCACACATGATGTTCAAAAAAGAAGTCCTGATGTTTCTAAGGCAAAAGAAATTCTTGGCTTTGAAGCACTAACACCTCTAGATGAAGCCCTTGATAAAATTATTCCTTGGGTTTCTGATCAGGTGGATAGAGGATTAATCTGATTAAAAAATAAAATCACCCTTGATATTATTAAGCCAATATTATCTATAGTAATACCTGTATATAATGAAAAAGATAATATAAAGCCGCTCCTCGAAAATATTGATAAGAGTATTAAAATACCTATTAAAGTTTATATCATTTATGATTCAGTTAATGATAATACAATTCCAGTAGTAAAAGACGTACAAAAAAATTTTTTTTACGATATAGAACTTCTCCAAAATAAATTTGGTTCAGGTGCTTTAAATGCAATTAAAACTGGACTAATTAGTTTCAAATCTGATGCGTGTGTTGTAGTCATGGGGGATGGCTCAGATGATTTATCGTCTGTGAATGGAATGTATGGACTTTTTTGTCAGGGTTTTCATATCGTTTGCGCATCTAGATATATGAAAAATGGAAGGCAAATAGGTGGAGAATTTTTAAAAAGCTTTTTAAGCAAAGTTGCTGGAAAATCACTTTTTTATTTAACAGGACTGCCTACAAGCGATGTTACTAATAGTTTTAAGCTTTACTCAAAAGAAGTAATTGAGGATATCACTTTTGAAAGTCAAGGTGGTTTTGAAATTGGGATGGAAATTGTTGTAAAGTCTTATTTAAAAGGTTATGCAATTTCTGAAGTTCCAACAGTTTGGAAAGATAGATATGCAGGATCATCAAAATTTAAACTTAGGCAATGGATTCCATATTATTTAAAGTGGTATTTCAAAATATTTTTATCATCCAAAAACAAAGACATTATTTACAACAGAGTTAGAAAAGTTGGTTATTAATTGAAATTTTTGTTTAACATAAAGTTCATTCTTTTCACAGCCTTATTTTTAAGATTATTAGCTGTTATATTTTTTGGAGATAGAAAGTTTGACTATGAATTCGATGTTCTTGTAAAAAATATAATAAATGGAAATGGATATTCTTATTGGAGTGTTGATAGTCTGGGAGTTTTATCAAATACATTTAATAATAATGCATCAATTTATCTTCCTTCAGGTTACATGCCAATTTTTTACCCACTCTTTTTATCTTTTTTCGCTTTCTTTTTAGGTGTATCGCAAAGTTCTATATTAGCTATACTGTTTATTCAATCAATTTTAGGCACTTTGAATTGTTATATTATTTATCGTTTATATATGGTTAAATATGGTTCGCAAGAGCCATTATTAGTTTGGTTTTGTGCCCTTTTCCCGTTGCATATTTTTATGAGTAGCCAAATCTCAGCAAGTAATGTATATGTATTTCTTATAAGTTTGGTAATATTATATTATTATAAGTTTCTTATAAACCAATCTTGGAAAAATTTAATAATACTGTCAATTTCATTACCACTACTAGCCTTGTCAAGAGCTGATGCTATTCTTATTATTCCTGCCATAATATTTATGTTACTTTTTTTTCATAAAGGCTTATCTAGGCAAAAAATTTTGTCAATCTTATTAATTTCTATATTGATTCTTTCTCCTATGTCATTACGAAATTATGATAAGTTTGGATTTTACTATCCTCACACAATCTCTGGTGGTTTAAATTTATGGCTTGGAAATAATCCTGATGCAACTGGATCTAGAATGAATTATGTTGTGCCTTATAAGCCATTCCCAGAAAAAATTCTTAACCAAATTGAAAATTTAAAAATTACAAATAGTTATGAAGTAGATTTAGATAACATCTACAAGGAAGACGCAAAAATATTCATGGCCGAAAATCCACTACAAGTCATACAGTTATCAATTAAAAAAATCATATTTTTTTGGGTTCATATTTATGATAGTAGAATCAATTATCCTGGATTAAACAATTTTTTATATTGGGCTCCATGGATTATCCTTTTCCCTTTTTTCATTCTATCTACTTTGAGTGCAATATCTAATTGGCGAGATAACGATTTAGAAATTTTTTTAATATTCTACTTCAGCGCAGTTTATAGTTTCTTCTTTGTACTGCCAAGATATCGTCTAATTGTTTTCCCGATATATTTTTTATTTAGCTTTTATTACTTAAAGACTAATAAAATAATCAAATAAAAATTATTTTGTCGCTTCTATATACATTGATTCAGGTTTATACTCACTGAAGTCTTCATTGCAATCTAAAAAATATTGATTCCAATCAGTAATAGAACTTTGATCAAAGTTTTTAGATTTAACATTCTCAAATCCGATTATTTCTAGTAAATGACTTAAACTGATTTTGTCATACATCCACTGGTGCGTTTCACCTCTTTTCCTGGCATCTCCAAGTAAAAGATTTTCAATAAATCTCAAAATTTTATTTTGTTTCTTAGCACCTGCGGCCTCTCTTCTAACCGATTGTTCTAAGATTCTTTCAAAAAATTTTTCATGATTTTTTTTATCTGATTTTCCTTTAGTAACTTCATCATAATGTTTAATATAATCTCTACAGTATCTTTCGAAATCTGGAGTTGAAATTCTAATAATACCTCCAGGCTTTAAAACTCTTTTTATTTCAATTAAAAACTTCTTGGCAACATCTTTATCTAAATGTTCAATAAGGTGCGAATGATAAACCACATCTACAGAATTGTCTTCAAAAGGAATTCCTTTGGAAAGATTATACACCATTATATTTTTAGGCATATTTATTAAGTTCTTATATCTTTCTTTGCTAAGAAAAAGGGGAGATAAGAATTTTAAAATAAAATTTCTTCTAATTCTTAAATAAATTGACCAATCAATATTAATTACATTTTCTTTGGGACTTGCCCTAAATCCAGATCCTAGATTTAAGATTTTCAATTAATACCTATATTCATCTTTTTTAAATGGTCCACTTACAGATACTCCAATATAATCTGCTTGATCTTTTGATAATTTAGTTAAATCTGCATCTAAATGTTGCAGATGTATTCTTGCAACTTCTTCGTCTAACTTTCTTGGTAAATCATACATACCTGTTGCTGGTTTATTTTTTGCAAGAAATATTTGCGCTAAAACCTGATTTGAAAAAGATGTTGACATGACAAAACTTGCATGTCCAGTTGCACAACCTAGATTAACTAGTCTCCCTTCCGCTAAAAGGAAAATTTGCTTACCATTTTTAAAAGTATATCTGTCCAGTTGAGGTTTAATCGTTTCTCTTTTAGCATTTGAAGCATTTAATGTATCAACTTGAATTTCATTATCAAAGTGACCAATATTACAAACAATAGCTTGGTCTTTCATTTTTCTCATGTGTTTAAGAGTGATAATATCTTTATTACCTGTTGTTGTTACAAAAATATTACCTCTTTGAAGCACATCTTCTAACTTTCTTACTTCGAAACCTTCCATTGCAGCTTGTAAAGCGCATATAGGATCAATTTCAGTTACAATAACCTTACATCCATAAGATTTCATAGATTGAGCTGAACCTTTTCCAACATCTCCATAGCCGCAAACCACTACAGTTTTTCCAGCTAACATAATTTCTGTAGATCTTTTAATTCCGTCAGCTAAAGATTCTCTACAGCCATAAAGGTTATCAAATTTAGATTTTGTCGCAGCATCATTTACATTAAAGGCTGGGAAAAGTAAAGAAGCATCTTCAACCATTTGTTGCAATCTTGCAACACCAGTTGTTGTTTCTTCTGAAACGCCAATAATTTCTGGAACAATATTATGCCAGTGATTTGGATTTAATTTGTGAACTTTTCTAAGAAGTTTCTCAATGACAATTTCCTCTTCTATACTTGAGACTATTTTGGGTAATTTATTATATTTATTATAATAATTTTCTAGCTCATAACCTTTGTGAATTAACAATGTTGCATCCCCTCCATCATCTACAATAAGATTTGGACCTTCATTTCCATTAAATGTTAGCGCTTGTAAAGTACAATCCCAGTATTCCTCGAGAGTTTCACCTTTCCATGCAAAAACAGGGGTTTTGGTTTGAGCAATAGCAGCAGCAGCTTCATCTTGGGTAGAAAAAATATTACAACTAGCCCAGCGAACATCAGCACCTAAATCTTTTAATGTCTCAATTAAAATTGCTGTCTCAATGGTCATATGAAGAGACCCTGTAACTTTAAAACCTTTTAATGGCTTAGTTTTAGCATATTTATTTCGTAAGGACATTAAACCTGGCATTTCTCTTTCAGAAATGTCAATTTTATCTCTTCCAAGTTTAGCTAACTTAATATCTTTTACTAAAAAAGGTAAAATTTCAACTACGTTATTTTTTAAGATTTTTCTAGATGATTTTAACTTCTTTTTTGGTGTTTTATTTTCTAATACTGCTGTTCTCATATTTCTCCTTTTAAATTGATACAGA
>MDTB01163113.1_pt1 | contig 16645 bp, 10 predicted proteins | sample 811161 | NCBI WGS metagenome assembly MDTB01 (sample SAMN05326650, study PRJNA326480) | marine metagenome | isolation source: seawater | place: Mediterranean Sea | collected 2009
AAATGACAGATGCTGAGTATTTGAGTACCTCAATAAAGGCTCAGGCGGGTGACTTTGAACTGCGCATTCGTGGGCGTATCTTAAAATTTGACGGTTTCACCAAGGTACTGCCGCCTCTGTCGCGCAAGGAAGAAGATACACCGCTACCGGACTTGCAGCCGGGACAATTGCTAGCATTGCACAAACTCGATCCGGTGCAGCACTTTACCAAGCCGACGGCGCGATTCGGTGAGGCGAGTCTCGTAAAGGAGCTGGAAAAGCTCGGCATTGGTCGTCCGTCAACCTACGCCAGCATCATTTCTACTATTCAGGATCGTGGCTACGTCAGCCTCAACAATCGGCGCTTTTATGCCGAGAAGATCGGTGAACTGGTAACGGATCGACTGTCTGAGAATTTCGATAATTTGATGGACTATGGTTTCACTGCGGGAATGGAAGAACAACTCGACAAAGTTGCTCATGGCCAAGCCATGTGGGATCAGGTGCTCGACAAGTTTTACGCAGACTTCAGTACCAAGCTAGATCAAGCTCAAGCCATGGAAGGCGGCATGCGGCCCAACGCACCAACGGATACCGATATTGAGTGTCCCGCCTGCGGCCGACATATGCAGATACGTAACGGTTCGACAGGAGTGTTTTTGGGGTGTTCGGGCTACGCGCTGAAGCCCAAGGAACGCTGCACCGAAACACTGAATTTGATTCCTGGCGAGGAAGCAGTGGATGTTGACCAGGATGAAGAGGGCGAGTCGAAACTACTGCGTCGCATGAAGAAGTGCAAAGAGTGCCAAACCGCTATGCTTAGCCACCTGCTCGACGAACAGCGCAAACTACATATCTGTGGCAACAACCCGGATTGCGACGGCTTCTTTATTGAGCGCGGCCATTTCAAGATAAAGGGCTATGACGGTCCGGTACTTGATTGCGACAAGTGCGGTGCCGAAATGCAACTTAAGTCCGGGCGTTTTGGTAAATACTTTGGTTGCACCGAATGTAAGAACACGCGCAAGTTGTTACGTAACGGCGAGCCTGCGCCGCCAAAAGCTGATCCTGTGCCGATGCCGGAGTTGGAGTGTGAGAAAGTGCAAGACCACTATCTATTAAGAGATGGGGCATCGGGTATTTTCTTAGCAGCAAGTCAGTTTCCGAAGCACCGCGAAACTCGCGCCCCTAAGGTCATCGAAATCAAGCCACACGCCAACGAGTTAGATCCGAAATTTCAATACCTTGTGGAAGCACCAGAGCGCGACCCTGAGGGTAACCCTGCGATTATTCGCTACAGCCGTAAAACCAAAGAGCAATACGTGCAGACCGAAATAGAAGGTAAAGCGACGGGCTGGAAAGCGTTTTATCAAGACGGTCGCTGGGTGGAGGAGTTGAAAGCAGCAAAGAAAGCGAAGTCCTCGGCGTAGTAGACGAGGACCATTGCGTTGTGGTCTTGGTCAGATCACGGTCTTATAGGTGCTGGCGAATTACGCCGACAGACAAGCCTTCGATGGCAAAGTTTTGTGTTGCCAAGTCCACTTCAATGGGCGAGTAGGCGTCGTTCTCCGGCAGCAACATGACTTGGTTACGCTTTTTGGTCCGCTGAAAGCGCTTAACCGTAACTTCTTGCTCTATGCGAGCGACAACGATTTGCCCGTGGGTTGCAATTTGTGTCTTGTGTACCGCTAATAGGTCGCCGTCGAATATGCCTGCATTAACCATACTGTCGCCGCGCACACGCAGCAGATAATCTGCATGGGGTTGGAAAAAGCTTGCAGGTAGGTCAATACGATCCTCAATATTTTCTTCCGCCAAGATTGGATCGCCGGCAGCAACACGACCAACAACAGGCAGTCCTAACGGCGCGGTCTCGGGTAGTCGAATGCCCCGGGAAGTGCCAGGAATCATCTCTATTGCGCCTTTGCGTGCCAGTGCTTTCAAGTGTTCCTCGGCTGCGTTGGCGGACTTAAAGCCCAACTCTTTGGCGATGTCAGCACGGGTAGGCGGATATCCAGTGTCAACAATATATTGCCGAATAAGATCGAGCACCTGGGTTTGTCGTGCAGTCAGCGGTACGGTAGCGATTAAAGAGTTTGCAGAGACCATGTTCAATCCTGGCTAAATATACAGTGCTGGGAGTATATACAGATAGCTGGATCGTTGCATAGCGCAGATCTGTATTAATTCGTGTGAATGCCTGGACGCGACGGGTGAAAGATTCGTCAACATTGAGCGATACTAGAGACCTAGCAGCGTGTTGCCGGTAATGCGCTGAGGCAAAACTGATACGACGAGTTCATACATGCAAACGTTATTCGATTATGTCGCTGCTCATGGTTGGGTTGTTGAAGCGTTTTTAATCATCCTGCTTACCGCCATTTTGCGTCTAGTGCTGAAATTTTCGCTAGATCGTTTGGCGCGCCAAGCTAAGCGCACCAACAATTACTGGGATGACGCAGTAGTTGAGGCTGGCCGACGGCCTGCTGGGTTCGCGGTTTGGGCACTGGGTATCAGTCTAGCTGCGGAGGTCGTTGGCGGTGATGCTCAAGCGGAGATCTTCCAATACATAGACAGCCTGCGCGATGTTGCAGTCGTTTGGTTGTTGGTGTGGTTTGCTTTGCGTTTTATTCGCCTTATAGAGGAGCACTACATTGCCACGCACTCTGAGGAGCGGGCTGTTGATCAAACGACAGCGTCGGCAGTGGGTAAGCTGTTGCGTGCCACTGTGGCGATTACCGGCACTTTGTTGGTGTTGCAGGCTTTCGGCGTGTCAGTATCAGGGGTACTGGCGTTTGGTGGTATCGGAGGAATTGCCATCGGTTTTGCGGCCAGGGACTTGCTGGCGAATTTTTTTGGCGCGCTGATGATCTTTTTGGATCGCCCTTTTTCCGTTGGGGATTGGGTGCGCTCCCCTGATCGGGACATAGAAGGTACGGTAGAAGACATTGGTTGGCGGTTAACGCGTATTCGTACGTTTGACAAACGCCCTCTGTACTTACCCAATTCGGTTTTCTCGAGTTTGGCGGTAGAGAATCCCTCGCGCATGTACAATCGGCGGATATACGAAACCATTGGCTTGCGTTACGACGACATAGGGATGATGGAAAACATTGTCGGTGCTGTTCGTACGATGCTGCAGAATCACCACGACATAGATCAGCAACAAGTGTTGATGGTTAATTTCGTCACCTTTGGGCCTTCATCCGTAGACTTCTTCATCTACACCTTTACAAAAACTGTGGATTGGCAGACCTACCATCAAGTGAAGCAAGACGTGCTACTAAAGATTGCCAACATTATTGATCAGCACGATGCGGAAATAGCGTTCCCGACCAGGACCCTACACGTGCACCCAGAACCCCCAGTTGAAAACACCTAATGGACTTAGGTTTATTGCCGTTTGCGAACGGTGTACCTGACGCGGTGAGCCGAGCCTTCTCGCAGGCCGAGCAGTTGCATACGCAGGCGGATATCGCTCATGCCATAGACCGCATGGCGGTGGCGATCACAGCAACTCTGCAGGACCAAAATCCGGTGGTCTTAAGCGTGTTGCAGGGCGGTCTGTATCTGACGGGACAATTGATGGCGCGCGTTGTGATGCCGCTGCAGCAAGGCTATGTGCACGTGGACCGGTATATCCAGGAGCAGCAGCGGGGTGAACTTTATTGGCATGGCAGCGCCTATCCAAGTTTAGCCGGGCGTTGCGTGCTGCTAGTAGATGATGTGCTTGATCGTGGCGTGACCTTACAAAAGTTGCTGGATTGGCTTCATGAGCAGGACGTAAGTCGTGCCTACACAGCGGTGATGGCAAAAAAAACTTGCGACGGTCCGGCGCGGCTGCGAGTGGATTTTGTTGGTGTCGAATGCCCAAACCGGTTGCTGTTCGGTTGCGGTATGGACTTCGAAGGCTACGGCCGTAATTTACCAAGCGTATACGCACTTAAGGAGTAGCGGTATCTATCGCCTGCTGCAGATTTTCCCAACTTTGCAGCAGGGTAATGCTCGGCTCTATTGGGGTGATTTTAATCAGCACGCCCATTAGCGGATGGTCGACATAGTGCAGTTCGTTGCTGCGCATGCGACGGCTTTCTTGCAACACCGCGTATTCACGGCTGTTGGGGTCAGGCAGCAACCACAAGTGCGTATTAACGTGCAGGTAGCGTCCTAGTGTTACACCCACATGCCCCTGCAGTTGTCCAACCGAAGTTAACAGGCCCGTTCGTTGGAGAGGCAACTTAATATATTGGGGGGCGTCTCGTGCCGGTACTGGTTGTTGCCAACGACCGTGGAACACGACGTTTAACTCCGGTGCTTTGGCAAGGTTGCGGCGTTGCGGACCAAGAGCTAAGCGCTCGGCGTTAAGCCACTGCCAACTGTCTCGGGCGACGCTCTCGGTGAATTCCTCAACGGCTGATACAAAGCTTGACTCCGCCTGCTGTAGTGCAGTTGCAGTGGGTGGCGCGACCGAGGCTTCTGCAGTTGCAATATCGAGCTTTGCCAGTACGTTGTCGGTGGGCGCGCCGGCAGCCTCGTTGGTGCTGGTGTCCTGAGTGGTATTGGTGAAGTCTGGATCGCCAACGGCAGGCACAGGCGCGACAAAAAACGGATTTTTTTCGTTGTCGCTCAACGCCGGGGTGAGCGTCACTTGACTACTGACCTCGTTGAAGTCATTCAGCAACTCGGCTTCGTAACCCTGGCTGAGGACAATCTTCATAAAGTCAGGTAGCGGCGCCAAAGCGTCGCGGAAACAGTGCTTGCCGTTTAGCTCGCGTGACCAGGGCGTCGATGCGGTTCGCAACCGTTGCGTTGCCTGTTGCGTGGTCAGTTGCATAAGCTGTTGGGGCCACATTCGCGGGGGGTCTTCAATTAGTGGTTCCACCGATTCGGTACCACCGGCATCGCGGGAGAAAACGATGATCTCTATCGTGTACAGGTTCGCTGGTAAAGCATCTTCGAGGCGCTGCAAGGCGCCAGCAGAGGCGGCGCAAACGCTCAGGCTGGCGCATAGCAGCGCCGTGGCTGATAACAACCGCAGCAGCATAACTACGCGGCAGCCTCTTGCCTTGGTGTCAGTCGGGCCAACAACTCGTGGGCGAATGCTAAGCGTTGTTCGTAGGTTTCGAGGCTGCAAGCGATCCGCAGCGTCGAAGATCCCTCTAGTCGGTAAATGTGGCTTTCCTGTTGTACCAAGTTGACAATCACTAATGGGTCTACGCGGGTATTCTTACTGAATTCCAGTTTGCCGCGCTCTGGACCAAGATCAAGCTTCACCACACCAAGTTCTTGCGCCAACAGTTTGACTTCGGTAACGCTAAACAGTTGCTTGAGTTGAGCGGGCAGCAATCCGAAGCGATCAATAATTTCTACTTGTAAAGAATCTAACGCTGCACTGTCCTTAGCGCTGGCGATGCGTTTATAGAGAATCAGTCGAGCTTGTACGTCAGGTAAATAATCATCGGGAATCAAAGTCGGCACATGCAGATTCACTTCACGGCTGATTGGTTCTAACGGGTTGTCCAGCTCGGGAATTTTCCCTGATTGCAGCGCGCTTACAGCCTGATTGAGCATTTCCATATAGAGCGAAAAACCAATCGACTCAATTTGTCCGGATTGATCGTCGCCAAGTAATTCACCAGCACCACGTATCTCCATGTCGTGGGTTGCCAAAGTAAAGCCAACACCAAGATCGCCGGCTGCCTCTATCGCTTCAAGGCGCTTCACGGCGTCTGCGCTGAGACTGCGCGGTTCGGGAGTCAGCAGGTAGGCGTAGGCTTGACGATGACTGCGACCGACCCGGCCGCGGAGCTGGTGCAGTTGTGCGAGCCCGAATTTATCGGCACGCTCAATAATAATGGTGTTGGCGTTCGGGATATCGAGTCCGGTTTCAATAATAGTCGTGCACACAAGAACGTTAAGGCGCCGATGATAGAAGTCATTCATCACCTGCTCCAGTTGCGCTTTTTTCATCTGTCCATGGCCAATACCAATGCGTGCTTCTGGTACCAGGTCGTGCAAGGCCTGCGCCGCTTGTTCAATGCTGCGAACTTCGTTGTGCAGGAAAAACACTTGGCCGCCACGCATTAATTCGCGGCTAATGGCTTCGCGCACATTGGGTTCGCGACGCTCCTGGACGAAGGTTTTAATCGATAAACGTTTCGCCGGTGGTGTGGCGATGATTGACAGATCACGAATGCCGCTTAGTGACATATTAAGGGTTCGTGGTATCGGGGTTGCGGTCAACGTCATCACGTCGACTTCGGCGCGCAACGCGCGCAATCGCTCCTTTTGCCGCACCCCAAAGCGGTGCTCCTCGTCAATAATCACCAAGCCCAGGTCTTTGAACGCGAAGTCACCGCCCAGCACCTTGTGGGTACCTATCACAATGTCTACTTTGCCGCTTGCACAAGCGGCGGCCACGGCTGAGTTTTCGCTGTTGCTGCGCAGCCTGCTTACCGCTTCTATTGTCACCGGCCACTGAGCAAAACGGTCACGAAAGGTGTCGAAGTGTTGTTGCGCCAATAACGTAGTAGGCACAAGAATCACGACTTGTTTAGCGCTCTGCACCGCTACGAAAGCCGCACGCATGGCGACTTCAGTCTTGCCGAAGCCAACGTCACCACAAACCAAGCGATCCATAGCACGTTGTGCGCCCAGATCAGCTACGGTCGCATTGATGGCGCTTTGCTGATCGGTGGTTACCTCGAAAGGGAACTCTGCCGCGAACTTCTCATAGTCCTTAGCATCTGCCTGCAGCTTATGTGAGAGATTCAACTCTCGACGTGCATAAATATCCAGCAGCTCTGCAGCCACATCTATGACCTTTTCTGCTGCTCGACGTTTGGCCCGTTCCCATTGGTCAGATCCCAGTCGGTGCAATGGTGCGTGTTCTTCGTCTGCGCCCGCGTAACGACCGATCAGGTGCAATGAAGTAACCGGCACGTATAGTTTTGCGCCACCAGCGTAGCTGAGAGTTAAGAATTCGTGCGCGGCGCCGTCGATCTCCAATGTGTCCAAGCCCAAGTAGCGACCAACGCCGTGTTCGACGTGGACTACCGGGGCGCCAATGTTCAACTCGGTCAAATTGCGGACGATTTGATCAGTGTCGATTACTGCTTTGGTGTCTTTTGGCGCCGAGCTCTGGTGCGCGCCTAACACTTCAGCTTCGGTAATCAGCAATATATTTGGAGTCCACAACCCGGATGCTAAGGGGCCGATGGTGATGCTGTGGTGCGAAGTCTCTGCGGCACGAAATTCGCCAAAGTGGTCAATGGGCTTCGCCTCGATGCCCGCTTTGCGTAGCATTTCGTCAAACACCTCGCGGCGCCCGGCTGTTTCTGCGACGAACAGTGCCGGTTGCGCTTGCTGTTCCAGAAATGTTTTTAAGGCACTTGCGGGCTGTGCTAAACGCGGGTTTGCAGTAAGGTCAGGGAAGTTCTGGCTGCTAAACACTCGTTGATGTTTGTGTTCATTTTTACTCAGCGAAACGCGCCGATGCTGAGCCAAATGGTGTTTCAACTGTTCTTGATTGAGGTATAACGCCTGTGGTGCCAATATTGGGCGCTCGACGTCGTGGCGCAAAGATTCGTAGCGCTGACAGACCTCGTCCAAGTACTGCTCCGCCGCCTCCAGCACCCCGTCTTCAAGAACGAACAGTGTGCTGTCGGGCAAATAGTCAAAAAGGTTCGCCATTTGGTCGAAGAAGAACGGTAGATAGTACTCGACGCCATTGGGCGCGATATAACTCGAGACGTCTTGGTAAATGCTGCAGCGACGCACATCAACATTGAAGGCGTTGTGCCATTGATCACGGAATCGCGCTACCGCCGCATCATCAAAGGGAAATTCCTTGCCCGGCAAAATCACCAGTTCGTCGATTTGATCGACGCTTAACTGAGTGTCTGGATCGAATGTTCGTAGGGTGTCGATTTCGTTGTCAAATAGGTCGATGCGGATTGGCAGGCCCGCACCCATTGGGAAAATATCCATGACCGCGCCTCGAACCGCGTATTGACCGCGTTCGGTGACGGTGTCGGTGGCCTGATAACCCGCGCCCTCCAGTCGTAGTCGTTGATTTTCGGTATCGAAGACCTGGCCTCGTCTCAGGTCAAAACATGCGCCATCCAAAAAGCTGGTGGGCGCGATTTTCTGCAATAAGGTAGCGGCGGGAACAATCAGAATTCCGCGTGGATTATCGCGTAGTTGCTGCAGGCACGCTAAGCGCTCAGACGTTATGTCTTGGTGGGGTGAGAACGCGTCGTAGGGGAGTGTTTCCCAATCGGGAAAACGCAGAATTTCGTCTGCGCTGTCCCAAGCCGATTGAAAGAACCTTATGCCTGCTGCCCATTGATCGGTAGCGGCTGGCTCAGCCGTGACAATAACCGTTAGTTCAGCTTGGTCGGAAGCGTTTTGCTGTTTTAAGGCGGCGCAAAATTCACTGACCGCAAGTATGGGGCTCGTGCCTGATAGTCCGTGCCAGGTAATTTGATCACCAGTCCGTGTGGGCATCAGGTCAAGCGCTTTAGAAGGTAAAATCAGCTTTGTCACGACTTCAGAGGTTGCTGCAGAAGTCGCGTAGTTTACCCGGATTGTGGTCTTGGCGGAGACTCTTGATGACCGAGTTCAAGCATGTGTCCTGCTATCGGAGATTACCAAGAGCGAGATGGTTCGGCGTCGTCGAAGCCGCAATGTGACACTGCCGCTAAGGCTGGCGTTCATATGAGGGCTGGGCTAAAGTTCGCGTCGATCTGCGGTGATGGGCACCGCTGTTTTTAGAGGGGATTTATGAGTGCTAGCTCCAGGGGGATGCTGTGCTCCACGAAGATATGCAACCCACCAATGTCGATGATCCGAATTACTTTCACAAAGTAGTAGATTGCCAATGGGCATGCCCCGCGCATACGCCCGTTCCAGAATATATTCGCCTGATTGCCGAAGAGCGCTACACCGAAGCTTATATGCTCAACTGGGATTCCAACGTGTTTCCGGGGGTGTTAGGGCGGACCTGCGACCGGCCTTGTGAACCTGCATGTCGGCGCGTGCGAACCGAAGAAAAGCCAGTGGCCATCTGTCGGTTAAAGCGCGTTGCGGCAGACAATAAAGGCGACGTCAGCGCTTACATGCCCGCGGTGCCGACGCAAAAGAATGGCAAACGTGTGGCGCTAATTGGTGCAGGGCCTGCGTCGCTTGCGGTGGCTCGCGATCTGTTGCCGTTAGGATATGAGGTGCACTTGTTTGAGCAAGACGCCAAGGGCGGCGGCTTTATGCGTTCGCAAATCCCTGCGTTCCGGTTACCAGAAGAGGTTCTTGACGAGGAGGTTGAGCGCATCCTGGACATGGGTGTGGAATGCCATTTTGGTACAGCAATCACCAGCATGAAAACGCTGATGGAGCAGGATTTTGACGCCTATTTTGTGGGTACTGGGGCACCTCGCGGGCGCGATTTAGAACTGCAAGGTCGGCAAGAGGTAGACGACTACATCCACATAGGCATTGATTGGCTGTCCAGCGTGGCCTTTGGTCATACCACTGAAATTAAAGGCAAGGTAATCGTCATGGGTGGAGGCAACACCGCCATGGACTGTTGCCGGACCTCACTGCGACTTGGCGCTGAATCGGTCAAAGTGGTAGTGCGCTCGGCCTTTGAGGTGATGAAAGCGTCAGAGTGGGAAAAAGAAGACGCAATGCGCGAAGGTATTCCGATTATCAACAACCGTCCGCCGAAACAATTTGTGCATGAGAACGGTAAACTGAAGGGAGTGTTGTTTGAGTGTGTTACACCGGTGCGCGGTGAAGATGGCCGCCTACGGTATGCGCCGAGCGGTGAGCCTGACGAGTTCATTGAGGCCGATCACGTGCTGATGGCCATTGGCCAAGATAACCACTGTCCGTGGATTGAACGGGATCTCGGCATAGAATTTGATAAGTGGGATTGCCCGGTGTTAGATGAAATTACGCTGCAATCTGATAACCCCAAGGTGTTTTTTGGCGGCGACAGTGCCTTTGGTCCCGAAAACATTATCTGGGCCTCGGCGCATGCCCATCGCGCTGCAATTAGTATTCACTTGATGTGCCAGGGTAAGGATCTGAAAGCTGACCGCCCGCCAGAAGGAGTCAATTTACTTTCGACAAAAATGGGTGTTCACGAATGGGCTTACGATGCTGAGCATGATGCCTCGGCGCGGCATTTGGTGCCCTTGGTCGAGGAAACGACCGCGTTGAGTAACATCAAGGTCGAGGTCGAATTAGGCTTTGACGCGGCGCTAGCTGCGAGCGAAGCGCAACGGTGTCTGAACTGCGACGTGCAAACAGTATTCACAGACAACTTGTGTATTGAGTGCGACGCCTGTGTCGACATTTGCCCAATGGACTGTATTTCTTTTGTAGCCAATGACGAAGAAGAGCCTCTGCGCCAGGTGTTGATGGCGCCTGCGATGAACGCGGATCAAGATTTATACGTATCGGCTGATCTACCCACGGGTCGGGTGATGGTAAAAGATGAAGATGTTTGCTTGCACTGCGGACTGTGCGCGGAGCGCTGTCCAACGAACGCATGGGATATGCAGCGTTCGGTAGTGCACATACCGCAACTAGGGTCGTTTGCATCATGAGTAACGCTGCTGGTGTCACCTATAATGATTTTGTGATTCGTTTCGCTAACGTAAATGGTTCGGGTTCAGCCAGTGCCAACGGTATGTTCGCCAAAGCGCTGTTTAGAATGGGTATCCCGGTAGCGACTCGAAATATTTTTCCTTCCAACATTCAAGGCCTACCCACTTGGTTTGAGGTTCGGGTCAGTGAGAAAGGCTATCTTGGGCGCCGTGAAGGCGTGGACATCATGGTCGCCATGAATGCTGAAACGCTGGTAGAAGATGTAGCCAGTGTTTCGCCAGGCGGCTACTTGTTGTACGACAATTCAAAACCGTTAGCCAAAACGTTGCGCCGCGATGATATCCATGAGATCGGCATTCCGATAGCCAATATGATGCTGCCTGAGTTTCTCGACCCCAAGCAGCGTAGTTTGTTTAAGAACATTACTTATTTGGGGGCATTGGCGGGTCTTCTTAACATCGAGTTTGATGTGATTACCGGCATGGTGGCGAAACAATATAAAGGCAAAGACGCTCTCATAGCGCCAAACATTAGGTCTTTGGAAATTGGCCGTGACTATGCATTGCGCTATCTGCAGGCGCCGCTGCCACTGCAGGTGCGCAGATCAGACGCAGTCGGCGATCGCATAATGATGGACGGTAACGATGCCGCTGGTCTTGGCGCTGTTTACGGCGGCGCCACGGTGTGCGCGTGGTATCCAATAACGCCATCAACCTCGGTGGCAGAAAGTTTCGAAAATCACGCCAATCGACTACGCGTTGATGAAGTCAGCGGTAAGAAGAAATTTGCCATCATTCAGGTGGAAGATGAACTCGCGGCAATCGGCGTGGTCATTGGAGCCGCTTGGAACGGAGCGCGTGCGTTTACTGCAACGAGTGGGCCGGGTATTTCATTAATGTCAGAGTTTCTTGGCTTGGCGTATTTTGCTGAGATCCCAGCAGTGGTTTGGGACATTCAGCGTTCTGGCCCCTCCACTGGAATGCCAACTCGTACGCAACAAGGGGACTTGATTGGCGCCGCCTACGCCTCGCACGGTGACACCAAGCATCCGTTATTGTTCCCTGCGACACCCAAAGAGTGCTTTGACTTCGCTACCGTGGCGCTGGATCTGGCCGACCGAGTGCAAACACCTATTTTGGTCCTAAGCGACCTAGAGCTTGGCATGAACGATACCCTTAGCGAGCCGCTGCAGTGGGATGATAAAACGCGCTACGACCGTGGCAAAGTCTTGGATGCGCAGCAATTAGATCAGCAAGAAGTGTTTGGCCGATATCTTGACGTCGACGGCGACGGTATTGGTTACCGCACTCTTCCGGGTACTCACCCCGATAAGGGTGCGTTCTTTACTCGGGGTACGTCGCGGGATGAATTCGCAGCCTACACCGAATCTCCCGAGGCGTATGAGCGCAATATGCAGCGCTTAGAGCATAAGTGGCAAACCATTCGCGGTCTGGTGCCCACGGCAAAAATAGACAGTCATGGACAGCGTATAGGCGTGTTGTTTTATGGAACCACAGCACTGCCAATGCCAGAAGCAATGGATTTGCTGCTTGCAGACGGCATCGCAGCGGACGCTTGCCGGGTGCGTGCATTTCCATTCGGAGACGAGGTTGAGGCCTTCATACAGGACCATGAGATTGTGTTTGTTGTTGAGCAAAACCGCGATGCACAGATGCGCACATTGTTGATCAATGAACTGCAAACTAATCCCGCAAAACTGGTGCCGATACTCTATTACGCGGGTTTGTCGATATCTGCGGACACCATTTACCAGCAGATAAGTGATTATTTCACTGATAACCAACTCGCTCGAATTTCAGAGGCGCAGTCATGACATTCGTAACCAAGCCGAAAGTTCATCATCCGAAGTTGCCATTGAATGAGTTGGGGCTCACCCGACGCGACTATGAAGGTTCCGTATCCACGCTTTGTGCGGGTTGTGGACATGACTCGGTTAGCGCGGCCATCGTGCAGGCTTGCGCGGAACTGTCGCTACCGCCGCATCGGTTTGCCAAAGTTTCAGGGATTGGCTGCTCGTCGAAGACGCCCAGTTATTTCCTAAACAAAAGCCATGGCTTTAACTCTGTGCATGGTCGCATGCCGAGTGTTATGACTGGTGCCAACCTGGCGAATCGGGAGCTATTTGGTATTGGGGTATCTGGTGATGGCGACAGTGCCTCTATTGGCCTGGGACAATTCGCGCACATCGTGCGACGGCGTATAAACATGCTGTATTTGGTCGACAACAACGGTACCTATGGACTCACAAAAGGGCAGTTCTCTGCTACTAACGATAAAGGTTCGACGAGCAAGAAAGGTGCACCTAACCTTTACGAGCCAATAGATTTGGTGAGCATGGCTTTGCAAATTGGTGCCACATTTGTTGCCCGGAGTTTTTCTGGTGACAAGGGGCAATTGGTGCCCTTGATTAAAGCCGCTTTGAAGCACAAGGGGATGGCGTTCATAGACGTGATCTCGCCGTGTGTGGCATTTAATAATCACAGCGGGTCGACTAAAAGCTATGAGTTTATTCGTGAGCATACCCAGGAGTTGGTGAGCGCCGACTTAATTCTGAACCATCCTGAAGTCACAGTTGACTATGCAGAAGGTGCTCGAGAAGACGTGTCCATGCCAGATGGCAGCACGTTGCGCCTTTATAAGGTAGATGCGGATTATGACGCTCACGATCGGGTAGGTGCGCTGAATTACGTGCAGCGTGCCCAAGAACAGGGAGAGGTGGTAACCGGACTGTTGTATGTCGATCCGGATCCGATGGAATGTCACGACATTATGGGGACGGTGGAGCAGCCGCTGAATGAATTAGATGAGGCGCAATTGTGCCCTGGCAATGCGGTGCTGGCCGACATTAACGAGAGCTACCGCTGACGTTCGACGGCACTCGCGGAGTCCAGAGCTTTGGTAAAACTACGCAAAAAAACGAGGTATTCGTGTTTGGCGGTTGCCGGTAGCAATGAAATTTCTATAATGGCGCCGCTTCCTTAATCCTGCGACTACAAACCCAGACGCACTGGCAGCAATTCAGAAAACCAGCCGCGCTTGCGGCAGCACAGACAAGAGGGCACGCTGTGGCACTATCTAGCCTTGACGACTACTTCCCCGATTGGAAACAGCGCGAGGCGCTCGCGGAGGCAATGATTCCGTTAATTGGCAAGCTCTATCGCAACAATGTGGTGGTGTATTGCTATGGGCGCGCACTCTACAACCAGAGCGTTACCCAACTAATGAAAGCGCATCGCTACGTGCGTCAGCTGGCGCAAAATGAACTTTCGGAGTTTGAAACGTATCCGATTTTAGTTGCCATGAGCGAGCTGAATCTCGGTCCCTGTCATGTGGATGTGGGTAAACTGGCGACCACATTGATCGACAACAATGTCACTGATGAAGAGCAGATCAAAGCGTATGTAGTCGAACAATGCAGTAGTGTCATTGGCGTCACGACTCCGCCTTTGGCAGAACCGCAAGATGTGGTGCTTTTTGGTTTCGGTCGTATCGGTCGCCTAGTGGCTAGATTGCTTATTGAAAAAACCGGCGGTGGTACACAACTGCGCCTGCGGGCGATTGTAGTGCGTAGAAGCGGTGCTAACGATCTTATGAAGCGCGCTGGGCTGTTGCGTCGTGACTCTGTACACGGGAGTTTTCAGGGCACTATTCGCGTGGACGAAGAAAACGAGTGCATAATTGCTAACGGCAATGTAATTCGCGTGGTCTATGCTGAAGGGCCAGATCAAGTGGATTACACGGCGTTGGGTATCTCCAATGCCATCGTTATCGACAACACTGGTGCGTGGAGCGATGAAGAGGGTCTGTCGCAACATCTTCGGTCCAAAGGTGCCGCCCGAGTGATACTTACAGCGCCTGGTAAGGGCAATATCAAAAATATTGTGGCAGGCATTAATCATCGCGACATACAAACTGACGACAGCATATTGGCTGCCGCAAGCTGCACGACGAATGCCATTGTGCCAGTGTTGAAGGCGGTCAATGACCGTTTCGGGATTGTTAACGGCCATATGGAAACCGTGCACGCCTACACAAACGATCAGAACCTGATCGACAACTTCCACAAAAAGAATCGCCGCGGTCGTGGCGCTCCGTTGAATATGGTCATTACCGAAACCGGAGCATCCTCCGCGGTTACAAAACTGTTGCCGGAGTTGGATGGCAAGCTCACCGGCAATGCCATTAGGGTGCCGACGCCGAACGTATCGCTGGTTATTCTTAACTTGACGCTTGGGGAGAGCACTGACCAAGCAGCGATGAAAGAGTTTCTCCGCACCTCTGCGCTGCACGGCCGGCTGCAGCGCCAAATAGACTTTACGACCTCACCAGACGTTGTGTCATCAGACTTAGTTGGCAACCGACATGCGTGTATTGTGGATGGCGAAGCGATCATTGTGAAAGACAACCGTGCAGTACTCTACGTTTGGTACGACAATGAATTTGGTTATTCTTGTCAGGTGGTGAGAGTGGTGCAGAAGATGGCCGGAATTGCTTATCCATTGATACCCGAGAATGTCGAAGACATGGGCTTTTAGTCCGCCTCTATGAAAGTAAGAACGCGTATCGCCCCATCTCCTACGGGCGATCCCCATGTCGGTACCGCGTATATGGCGTTGTTCAATTGGGCGTTTGCGCGTCAGCATGGTGGCGAGTTTGTGCTACGAATTGAAGACACGGATCAAGCTCGCAGTACCGCGGAATCCGAACAAGCGATTTTCGACTCGCTACACTGGCTCGGTCTGGATTGGGATGAGGGGCCGAATGTCAATGGATCCTGTGGCCCCTATCGACAAAGTGAGCGCAAAGCGTTGTATACACAGTACATTGCGCAACTGCTTGAGCACGGTCACGCGTTCCATTGTTTTTGTTCAAAGCAGCGACTGGATGCCGTTCGCGCAGAGCAACAGGCGGCGAAGCAGACCACGCGCTATGACGGCCACTGTTTGCGGCTTAGCGCAGACGAAGTGCAAAAACGCTTGGCGGCCGGTCAGTCCAGTGTGGTGCGCATGCGTGTTCCAGAGGACGGCGATTGCACCTTTGAAGATCGACTGCGCGGGGCTATTTCTATTCCCTACAGTCAAGTCGACATGCAGGTGTTGCTGAAGGCGGATGGCATGCCCACTTACCACTTGGCTGTGGTAGTCGACGACCACCTTATGGACATTACCCACATTCTGCGCGGCGAGGAGTGGCTAAACTCCGTGCCGAAGCATCAGTTGCTATACAGCTACTTCGGCTGGACCATGCCGGAACTGATTCATCTACCGCTGTTGCGTAATCCTGATCAGAGCAAGTTATCCAAGCGCAAAAATCCTACCAGCATCACCTACTATCGGGATCAAGGTTATTTACCTGAGGCATTACTAAATTATTTGGCTTTAATGGGCTGGTCGATGCCGAACGAACAAGAATTGTTTTCGTTGCAGGACATGGTCGCAGCTTTCGATGTTGATCGTATTTCTACCAGTGGGCCTATTTTTGACCAGGCAAAACTACAGTGGATGAATGGTCAGTACTTGCGCGCTCTGGATCCTCAAGCGTACGCACAAAAAATTGAGACTTGGCTGCTAAATAGAGACCGATTGGGCGCATTGATCCCATTAGTGCAGGAGCGGGCGGAGCGGCTCTCAGATTTATTGCCCTTGGTGGACTATCTATTGGGCGCTCGGCGTCCCTTAACAGCGGAAGACTTTGCGCACAAACAATTGGACCGAGAGCAGGTAGTAAAAGTGTTGCATCACACCCTGGCAATGTTTGATCTAAAACGTAGCTGGCAACGCGACGACCTATATGAGTCCATTAAGGCTCTGGCCGAGCAGTGTGATATGAAGTTACGAGCGTTTTTGTTTCCCCTGTTCATTGCCATAAGTGGACGTGAAGTGTCGTTACCGTTGTTTGACTCGCTGGTATTTCTTGGCCCGGATATAGCGCGAGGGCGCCTGCGCGACGCACTGGAGACGTTGGCGATTTCCGGAAAAGAGCGCAAACGTTTAGATAAGGCTTTGGAGCATCTGCAACTCAGTGACTGAGCGGC
>MDTB01233864.1_pt1 | contig 16644 bp, 14 predicted proteins | sample 811161 | NCBI WGS metagenome assembly MDTB01 (sample SAMN05326650, study PRJNA326480) | marine metagenome | isolation source: seawater | place: Mediterranean Sea | collected 2009
ATCGATATTTTTCATAAGACTCTTATCTAAGGTATCTAACCAGCCCCAAGAATTAAATGAATTATATATGCACATAGCTCTAATATTGCATCCTTTAGATGCGAGATTTTCGACAAGATGTGACCCTATGAATCCATCTGCACCTGTAACTAAAATATTCTTATTTTTCAAGAATGACATTCTATATCTCCTTTTGTAATATATTTTTAATATAATCATCATCCTTAATAGAATTATCTTCATTATTAAGATATTTAATACTTCCTTTATTTAAATAGAAAATATTATTACATAAAGACAGGGATGATGGTCTATGTGTTATCCAAATAATTGTTAGATCTTCATAAGACTTAATTATTGAATTAAAAATATCTAATTCAGTATTGATATCAAGAGCATTAGTAGCTTCATCTAATATAAGTATTTTTGGATCCAAATATAGTGCTCTTGCCATTCCTATTCTTTGTAATTGCCCACCACTGAGCTTTACACCATTTTCTCCAATTTTTTCATATCCTTTATTAGGAAGATTGCTGACTAATTCTTTCAATTTGACAGTTTCAATAATATTGTTAATTTTATTAATATCTATGTCTCTATCATTTGAACCAAATGCAATGTTTTGATATACGCTATCATCGATAAATGAAATTTTTTGAGGAACATACCCTATTTTTATCTTTCTACTATCAATATCAATGAGTTGATCGCTCATATTTATAATCCCTGCTCTTGGCTGATAAAAGCCAAGTAATAAATCTAGTAAAGTAGTCTTCCCCGCACCCGTCTCTCCAATTATGGCATTGATAGTGCCTTTTGTTATTTCAAGATTAATATTTTTTAATATCAGATCATTGTCATTATGAGAAAAACTAACATTATTAAAAGTAATTAATGAATTCATTTTTTTAAAATTATAATTAAAATGTTTTGATTTATTTAAAGTGACAACATTATAGATAATATCTAGTGCAGGAATGTGAAAACGTAAAGTAGAAGATAAAGCATATATTTGATTAATAGATGGTAGTAATCTATATGTAGCAAAAACAAATAAACCAATAACTGGTAAATACAGTGAAATGTCTATTCCAAGATATTTCATATACAAGATAACACTAAAGAAGCCACCAAAGCCAATTATTTCTATAATGTATTTTGGCATAGTTGATAAAATTATACATTTCACTGTCAAGTTCAAAAAATCATTTTGTGATTTTGAAAAATTATTTAAGTAGTAATTTTCAGCACCATAATATTTGACATCTTTAATACTATTAAAACAATCATTAACATTTTTAAATCGTTCATCATTTGCCTGTAAGCGCATTGAGCCAAAATCTTTAATTTTATTTTTAATGTTTTTAAATAAAAAAAAATATATTGATAAAATAATTAATGAAGAGTATATAAATGCCTCAAAGTTGACAATTATCAATAATATAGAAATAAATGTAACAATAATTATTTTAGATATTATTTGCATAAAAGGAATAATAATAGACTCTCCTAAGCTACCTGATTCTTCAAGTATATTTTTACTAATTGATGCTATATCAGCATTAACAAAATATTTGTAAGATTGTCCCAAGTAAGATTTTTTTGTCAACATGCTTATCTTATGACTTAATGTCGCACCATATCGAGTTGTCAACCATAAATTATATGCATTAAGTGAATTAATTAATACAAATGACATTATGAGAAAAATACCTGAAATAAAAACCAAAGATTCATTGTCAAATAATAAATATTGATTAATCATTAAGAAGTATTTGTTATCTACAAAATAATCTGGATCATTTAAGAGTCCTATAAATGGTACTATCGATGCAACACCTATTAATTCAATAAATCCTATTAATATAGCTAGAAGAAATAATATTGATAAATATATCTTATCTTTTGTATCTATAAAATAATATAGTTTTCCAATTAACATGTTCTTGAATTATTTAAAATAATATTAATTTCATTTTTAATTATTTCATGAGGTGGGTTATTGGAATCATAATTCATAACATATTTTTGTTGATTTTTTGTTATATTGATATATTGGTCAAGATTCATCATATAAATATCATTTATCTTATGGGCCATTTCATCATATGTTTTAAATTTATACTTGATTGGTGAATCATAATCAAAAAGATTCTTGTTATCTGTAAAATCTATATGTAGAATCTTATTTTTTGTTGCTAACATTTCGAGTAATAATGTAGATTGATAAGCAAGAGTAACTTGACTCTCTCTCGATGCTCTATAACTACTATAAGATTCAACAAGACCTGATGAGAATATTGTGTGCTCACCATAAATAGATTTATAATAATTAATTTCTTCATCATTATTTGTTCTTAGAGCAATTATGAGAGTTTTGTTGTTTTGCTTAGAATATTTACTAACATGCTTATCTAAAAGTAAATTATTATCAATTATTTCTTTTGTAATTGGACAGTTTTTAATGTGTCTTTGTTGTTTATAGTTTGATAATAAACAAATATCATATTTTTTTTCTGTGTTTTTCACTTTGATTTCAGATATTCCAAGCTTTAGAGATCCGCATGGAAAAGATTTCTTTGCTTTAAAGCCCATTCTTTTATTAAAATCTATATCATACATGCCAAAACAAAAATAGTAATCATGGTTAATTTCAACAGATGCATGTTTTTCAAGCTTATCAAATTCAAATTTCTGTCTAATGCCATTTTGTATTGCTAGATATTTAATACTATTATCATTTCTAACCAACCAGTGATACATTAAATCATTATCAAGAAATGTAAGTACAATTTTAGGATTATATAGATTAATAGTAGTTAATAAATATACTTTATAAAGATATGAAAACAGATTTTTTTCATTATTTTTGATTTTGATAATATTTTTGATAAACATCCAGATCATTTTTGAAGTTATAAAGAGCGTACTTAATTTACTTTCTATTACTGTATATTTAAGTTTCTTATCAAGGACATATTCTGTAAATAACTCATTGCATGAATTATCAAATATAACTACTTCTACACTTTCTGGATTAGTAAATTTATACAACATGGTTCATTTATTTTAAATACCAAGATATTGTTTTATACAAACCTTTGTCTAAGCTTGTTTTATTTTCCCATTTTAAGTTTTTTTTAATATATGTAGTTGACAATGAGTTAAATCTCATATCACCTGGTCTATTAGATTTATAAACTAAAGAAGGCATCTTATATTTCTTTTTACTAAATATTGAAAATATTTTTTTAATTAATTTGTTTATTGAAGTCTCTTTCCCTGTTGATACATGAAAAATATTACAACCTTTACATTTTAGTATTGATTGATAAATTGCCCTGCATAAATCACTTGCATATATATAATCTCGCGTATGTTTACCATCACCATTAATTTTTAATGACTTTTTATGAAGTATATTTTTTATAAATGTAGTTACTACACTACTTTTGTGTCTTGAATATTTCCCATAAACATTACTAAATCTAAGAATTGTTGTATTAAGATTAAATATATTGCTGTATGTTTCGCAAAAAGATTCGATTGATAACTTACTCGATCCATATGGTGAAATTGGTGCTCTATTAATAAACTCTCTCATTGGAGGATTTGATTTTCCAAAAACTGCCCCGCTAGAAGAAAAAATAAATCCTTTAACATTATTAATTCTAGCTGCTTCTAGATAATTCATTGTTCCGTTAACATTTATATTAAAAGATTTCTTTGGAAAATTTATCGAAGAGTCGATACCTGATTCAGCTGCTAAATGAACAATATAATCAATTTTTTTTGTGACTTTTAATGCAAATTGATAATTCAATATATCAGCATTAATAACATTTACCTTACTACGATTTATAATATAATCTTTAGATTTAGAAAAGTATTTATAGTTACAAATTGACTTAATATATTGTAATGAAGATTTGCTTTGATTATCAATTATAATAATTTGTTTTATATTCTTTTTTGAGATTAGAAGCTCTAATAAATTACTCCCGATAAAACCAAGTCCTCCAGTAATTAGTACTTTCATTACCAATTCACCCTTGGTTGAATTATTTTAGTATTTATATTATTTTTATGCCTGCTTACATATTCTGCTATATCAATAATGATATTCTTATCTAATTTAAGTGGCTTTAAACCTAATTTTTTGATATTAGAATGTTTAGCATTATAGTAGTGTTTTTCTTTTTCTATTCTTGGATTTGATACTTTTTTTATTTTTGCAAAAATATCAATTCTTGCTAGAGATTTTTTAACGAGATTTGCAAGTTCATTTACAGTAAACTGCTCTGTAAATTGATTATATATAGCTAATTCGCCATTTTTTGGTTTATTTTCAAGCGTTAATTTAATACATTTAATTGTATCAACTACATTAATGTAACCTCTTGTTTGAGAGCCAGAGCCGTAAACCGTTAATGGTGTACCCACAACAGCCTGTACTATGAATCGATTTAAAACAGTTCCAAAAATATCATCATATGTGAAAGTTGGCACTAATTCGTCATTCTTGTGTTTATCATCATAGTAAATTCCATATACGGGTCCCTGCATTAGATCTGTTACATTTAAACCATAATTTCTTACATAGAACCATATTAAATCTGTATCCATAATTTTAGACATATGATATAGGCTAGAGCCCTGACGAGGGAAAAGGAATTTATCTTTTCGATTTTTATGTCTTATATTAATCCAACCTTCTTCAATATCTATATTAGGTGTTCCATATTCACCCATTGTACCTAGTTTAATAATATGGCAATCAGGAACAATATCTTTTATGCAATGGAGAAGATTAAAAGTACTTTGAAGATTATTATGCAATGTATCCCAGCCATATTTATTATTTAGCATTGAAAAAGGTGCAGAGGGTAATTCAGCAAAATGGATAATGGCATCTGGTCTATGTTTTTTAATTATAGACTTCATTTTTTTATAACTCATGCAATCTATCTCATAAAATGATATATTTTTATTCAATCGCTTTAAGATTTTTATGCGGGTTGTTACTAAAGGCATCTTGCATAAGGGAGCTCTATTGAGCTCTTTCATATATTTCCTTTTCGAATAGTTATCAACAAGAATTAATTCATGGTTATCCTCAGATAGTGATGCTGCCATTGACCAACCCAAATATCCGTCTGCACCTAAGATTAATATCTTCATTATTTCTTTTTCTCGATGAAAGACTCGTATTTATATTTTTTTAAGAATTTTAAATACCAATTTATTGTTATATTTAATCCTTTTTCTAACTTATATTTCGGTTCCCATTTAAAATATTTCTTTAGTTTTTTATAAGTCATAAATTGATGTTCAATTTCACCTGTTAGTGATTTATTGATAAATTTTTTTGATATTTTTTGGTAAAGATTATCATTGCCATAAATCATACATATTTTTTTAACAATATCATTTACAGTATATCCATGACCCGTTCCCGCATTGAAAATCTCTCCTCTTAAATCTTTATTTTTATAGAGATTATATGATAGACAAAGATATAGATCACAAACATCATCAACATATAGAAAATCACGCTTATTAGCACCATTACCTCTCGGAATAAATTGTCTAAGCCCCATGTTTGCCAAAATACAGTCAGGAATTAGTGCCGTAAAGTTTAACTGACCAGGACCATAAATATTTGCAAATCTGGTGATCATTACTGGTAACTTAAATAAATCAGTAGCATAAGATTTTGCTATCATGTCAGCAGCTGCTTTAGAAACATCATATGGATATAGAGGTCTCAAATCATAATGTTCTTTATATGGTAAATCTTTGAATTCATATTCTCCATATGCTTTATCTGAAGAAGCTATTATTATAGATTTAATGCTTTTATGGTTACGTAAATTTTCTAATAAATTATATGTGCCTTTAATGTTTGATTCAAAAGTAAGATGTGGATTTTCTTTAGCTATATTAACATCCACTTGTGCAGCTAGGTGAATACAAATATCTATTTTGTACAGATTTGTTAGTTCCTTAATTTTTCTATATTCGCTTATATCAATTTTATGAAACTTTATATATTTAGCAATATCTTCAAAAAATAAAAATTTATTTTTACGTTGGCTATTTGAAATACCAATAACATTTGCATTTAGATTAATTAGTTTTTTAGCTAAATTACCACCAATAAATCCGTTAATGCCGGTTATCAAAACATTCTTGTTATTCCAGAATTTTTTAGATAAATATTTTTTTGATATTGTTGTTTGCATATTCTAGCTCCGCAATAGTATTTATAGTAATATGTATGCCAGAGTGATTAAATGCCTTAAGTTTATTTTGTCTAGAAAGATAGGATAATATTTCAATAAAGCTATTATATTTAAAAAATAGATCGTGATATTTTTTAGAAAAATAAAAGTAACCTATATTCATTACACTATCGAGTGTTGGTTTTTCAGTGAATGATTTTACAAAGCTATTTTTATCAATCTCCATAACTCCAAAAGGTATTTTAATTGGAAAAGAAGTAACAGTGACAAAATTGACATTATCACTATGAAATTTTATTAGTTTATTTAAATTAATATTTGATATTGTGTCCCCATAACTTAATATGAAGTCATCATCAATAATTTCAATACAATCTTTTATTCGTGTTAAAATATCTACATCTCCAGAATTAATAATTTTATAGTCTAATGTCTGAAAATTATTTTTCAAAAAATTCTTAATTTTATTAGATTTATATCCTGTTGCTATTAAGAATTTATTGAATCTATATTTTATGAATTGATTCAATATATATTGAAGTATAGGTTTATCATTTAGCATTACAAGTGGCTTAGGTATATCTTTAGTTATTGGTCGTAATCTAAGTCCTTTGCCTCCACACAATATAATTATAGCGGGCTTATCTTGATTTTTTTTCATATTTCTTGAGATAGATATGCCAAAGCGGTAAAGCTACTATTATCATCATTAGTTTTGATATTTGAGGTGGGTAGTGAAACATTGATACAAAGAATATTATCGGAATAAAGTTTAAATAACTATTTTCAATTGATAGTTTTATAAGTGGGTAAATAAAAAATATGAAAGTTAATAATAAAGTTCCAAAAGCACCATATTGATCAAAAAATGTAAGGATATAAAAATCAGAAGTCAAATATAAATAATCCGCAAGAGGAGAAGCGGTGATAAGATTATCATTAAAAGAATATGTTAACCCTTTTCCTAAAAAAATCTCTAATGGATTAGCTTGGTAATATATTAAAAGCTTATAAAGTGGTCCTCCTGTAATAAATCTATCCGGCCTACTTACCTCTTCAACATTCATTATATTTAATCCATAACCAATAATTGAACCAATAAATTTTTGAAACGCAGCAAAATTATCTGAGTGAGATTCAATTAAATAATAATAAAAATTAAATAGGAATATAGAGAGAAAAATAAAAAGTACTGATGATAAGAATAATAAAGCATATTTTCTTTTATATAATAAATAAAGAAATCCTGCTCCAATCAAAATCAAATAAGCAGTTTTTGATGTACTTAAAATAACTGCTATAAAGCTTAACTTTGCCCAAAATTTGTCATGCTTATGAAGCATAAAGAATAGTGACATAATATGAAATACTCCTAATAATTGAGGAGAGCCAATCAGACCCCAGATTCTATACATTCCTAGACTTTTAACACCAATTTGGTTTTCAGTTACAATACCTGAATTGCTATATATAAACTCATAAAAACCTCTAAACCCTAAAAGAGAAGTTAATTGCTCAAAAATTGTATAAGCAATTGAGAATTTAAGTAAAAGATAGAAAAAATGTTCAAGCTTTAGGATATTTTGATGACTTAATGGCATAAATATTAAGGGGATAAAATAACTAATTATTGATAATCGAAATTCCAATAGATTAAATTGTAATGCAGTAAAGAAAGATATATCTAAAGTTAAAGGTCTGATTATAGATGCGCTAATGATATGAAAGAGCAAGTAGAATAAAAAAATAAAGAAAATTAATGAACTAGTTTTTGTAATTGTATAATTCTGTATCGCATAAAGTATAGCAAAAAATAATAGAGCCCCTAAAAGCAGTAATTCAATTATAGCAGAAGGAGTTTTTACAACACTTCTTGCTAAATTTCCTATAACTAAAAAGAATATTGTAACTTTAATTAAATTATAATAATTAAGATGGTATGTAGTAGATGTCATTGCAGTTTATGGTGATTATTAGGTTAAAGATATTACAATATAAGAAATAAAATTTAGAATGATATGAGAGAAGTATTTTATAAATATATTATATAGTTTTACGACTAAAAAAGAATGTCAGCAAAATATATATAAATGAAATGAAGCCACCAAATAGTAAGCCAAGAAAAACGATTAGCTTTCGCTTAGGTGCGTATCGTGATTCAGGAGGTATTGCTTTTTGATCTACTTGCGCAGTATTTACATTTTTTACATCCACTTTAATTGAGTCAAGTGATTTAGCTTCTTGTTCAAGTTGTCGCAAACCTACAATAAATGAATCTATATTGGTCCTCTTTTTGAGTGCAGCTATTTCAGCAGATAATGCATCAGAACCATATAAATATATTGGACTTTTGGTTTGAATATTTTCATCCTCGCTTAATATTACATTCTGTTGATTAGATAAACTATTTTCGCGACTAACAATCCCAAGAGTGTTTGCGATTTGTAAAGCTTCTTCTAATTGAATAATTCGATCTTGTGTCACTTGTTGTGATAGATTTTTTTTACTACTAATTTCAGAAAATATCGTATTTCTTGTATTTGCTATCAATATATTAACGCCGTCAACGAAATCTTGAGAAGTAATATCGTTAACCATTGAAATATAATCATTGACCCACTTGGCTGCTTGATCTGGATCAGTATGTATAAAACTGATAGTCAAGAACTGTTCTTCTCTAAATGCTCTAGAAACAGTTTTGGATTCAATTTTAAAGTTCATTTGATTATGAAAATTAAGTTCAAATGACTTATTTAGATTATCTTCATCAAAATATTTATATATCTTATTATCGAAAAAGAATTTTCTTTGATATTTTCGAGATTGAAGATTTAAAACAAACGTTCTATAGACAATAGTTGGCGTTAATTCTTCACGTGACAGCCTATAACCATCATTCAAAAAAACGTTTAGGGGCTGTGTATACTTGTTTTCTGGTGGTATCAAATATGCTGTAGCTTTATACGTTTCTGGTTGAGTTAAGGCTATAACGATAGACAATATTAATGAGCCGATAATTATACCAATCATAGATCTTTTATTTTGTATAACTCTATTGATTATTGTCGTTAAGTTAATTTCATCACTCATTTTTATTACCAGAAGCCTTTATTTCTTTTTCTAAATCTCTCAATTCCTTCTTTAGTTTATCATACTCTTTACTTTTTCTATCAAAAAAGCTAATAGTTAGACGTGTTTTTTCATCTATACCTTTTGGAGTCAAGTAATAAGCATACGCTCTTTTGTTTTGATTATTTTTAAAGTTACGTGCTTTAACTATGCCTTTGTCGATAAGGGCTTTCAAAATAAAATTGATTTTCCCTAAACTTATATTCAAAGACTTAGATATTTCTCTCTGGCTTGTAATTTGTGTATTATCCAAATATTTAAGAACCTGAAAATCATTATCATTTATATTAGATTCAGATAAAATATCTTTTTCTTTTTTACTCATATTTTCCTCTATAAATTGAACTATAAATATAACCAGATAACCTACTAAAATCGATAGCAATACCGCTAAGCAAATAAAACGGATAATTAAGTGGATTTAATAATGTTTTGCAAATCTGAGATTTATATATTGGTATTAATATCATTCTGAGTAGACAATAAATTATTATATAATACATATGCATATTGAAAGATATTGAAATGAAGAATAAAATAATTAATAAAAAATACAAAAGTGGCTTTATATCTTTTTTTGTCTTCCAACCGGCCAATGAATAAGAAAATACTTTTTTTATTCCTTGTTTATAGCTATTTGTATAATTAGTTCCTATATATTTTAATTCAATCTTACTATTTATATCGCGTTTAAGACCTTTTATGCTTGCTTTGTTTGTAAAATCAACATCATAACCTGACCTAACTGCTTCTATTAGATATCCAATTTTATTAAAAACAGTTTTTTTAATAAGTGAGCCAGGCAAACATATCGTATTATTTTCAATGCCATATGTTTGCGCGATAAATGATTTATCTATCAAGCTCACGCCTTTGGTAAATATTGAGGAAGAAACGATATCACTCCCTAAAGAGATCATTAACTCCTCGCTTGTTTTCAACCAATCGCTAGGAATTACTAATCCGCAATCTATATAAGCAATGATATCATCATTTGTTTTTTTAATACCCATATTTATAGATGAGCTAGGCGACATTTCACCTGAAAATAATTGTTTAAAATATACTGCATTTTTATCTCTGATCCATCTCTCTATTTTTACAGATGTATCATCTGTGGAGCCAGAATCAACTAAAAAAATATTTTCCGGCTTTCTTGTTTGAACATAAAGAGACTCCAAAGTAGAAAGTATTGTTTCTGACTCATTATAGTAAGGTATTATAACTGTTATATGCATTAATTATTTATTTAGGCACGCTACCGCACAACTAATCATTTTTAAAAATAATTAGAAGATGAAAATACTCTTTAAGAATATACTTTTTGAATATTTTCTAAATTGACGAGGACTTCTTGTTTTTTATTTAATATTTTTAAGAGAAGCTTTGCTCGATATTTACTACATTTTTCAAGAAAAATTCCAGATAATTTTGACAATTTACCTTGAGTTATTACAACATTATCACCTTTGTTCATATTATGAACATCATTATTGTCATGCATTTTATCAATCATTTCTTGGATAACCTGATGGTTTATTATATAAGGAATGCCCGTTTCTTTATTAATTAATAATCTAGATACGCCATAAGTATTATTGATTCTATGAATATTTCTGTCAGAATTGTTTATATTTATAAAAATATACCCAGAAAACATTACCTCTTTATGATCTACCCATACGCTATTCTTAAATTTTTTATTATAAAGGAATGGTAATAAGCACTTAAAACCCTGATTTATAAGGTTTTTTTCTGCTCTTATCTCCTGATTACCCTTTGTTTTTGCTAATATCCACATATCTGCGTTCATCCCCTGAACATATAAAAGTACAGTAAATATATATGCAAATCAAGAACTTAATTAGATATTACGACAGATTTTTGCCCCTACCAACTGCAAAATAAAGAATGTCATTGTTAGACATGAGGTCTGGGGAATAGATGTTCCTTCCATCAAAGATTACTGCCTTTTTCATATTAGATGTAAATATATTTAAATCAATAGACCAGAATTCTTTCCATTCAGTAAAAATAATTAGTGCATCTGCTTGTGTGAGTACAGATTTAGAAGAATTTTTTTCTAAATAACTATCTTTAAAAGATTTAAAGTTATTCTTGAGGGTTGCAACAGGGTCATAAGCATGGATAATGACTCCTTTTTTAAGTAATCTACTAATCGTAGAGATGCTAGGCGCAAATCTTGTATCATCAGTTTTAGGTTTGAATGCTAAACCCCAAACAGCAATTTTTTTTCCTTTAAGTTTGTTCTTAAAAAATTTAGAAACTTTTCTATATAGATAGAGTTTTTGTTTATCATTAACATGATTAACAGACTGGAGTAGTTTTGGATTATAATCATATGATTTTGATGTAGATATTAATGCATTCAAATCTTTAGGAAAACATGATCCTCCATAACCACATCCGGGGTAGAGAAACTCTGTACCAATTCTTTTATCTGCACCTATTCCCTTGCGAATATTTTCAATATCAACACCTAGCTTATCTGCAATATTGGACATTTCATTAATAAAGCTAATTTTTGTAGCAAGGATAGCATTTGATGCGTACTTAGTTAACTCTGCAGACTTTATATCCATATATTGGATTTTATTAAATCTTCTATTAAATGGTAGATACATTTCATTAAATATTTTTTCTAGAGACCTATCATCTAAACCAATTATGATTCGATCCGGTTTCATAAAATCATCGATTGCGGACCCTTCTTTAAGAAATTCAGGATTCGAGACAACAGAAATATCGAGACTTTTATTTAGTCTTTTGAGTTCTTTCCGTATTAATTTATAAATTAGGTCAGATGTCCCAACAGGAACCGTAGATTTTTCTACTATAATTTTGTTAGTACTCATAAATTTCGCAATATCTAAGCAAGTTTTCTTTATGCTTGATAAATCTGCGCTACCATTTTTTAGCGATGGTGTGTCAACTGCTATAAATATAATATCAGAATGCTTAATAGCTTTTGCATAAGAATCTGTAAAAAAGAGTCTTTTCTTAGAGAGATTAAATTTAATAATTTTTTCAAGCCCACTCTCATATATTGGAATAATACCTTTTTTAAGATTTTTTATTTTAATCTTATTGATGTCTAAACATACAACATTGTGGCCAATGTCTGACATGCATGCGCCAGTCACTAAACCAACATAACCAGATCCAATAATACTAATATTCATTAACTTTTTTCCTTTTCAAAAAAATTATTGCATAATCCTGCTAAAATAACCATGAACATAACCATAAATAGCGTAGATTGATGATGTGAAGTTATTGTATGCGTTAACATAAATAACATATACATTATTATACTGGTTATGCCAAACCTTGCATAAATGTTTTTATTATCTTTAGAATAATATTTTATAAAGAACAGCAAATGGATTATTAAAAAAAATATTAGAGTAACGAAGCCAAAAAAACCAGTTTTTACGAAGATATCAAGATATTGGTTATGAGCATGGTTTAAACCAGCAGTAAGATTCGCTACTCTTTTTTGACTATCTCCAGTTCCATAATCATATCTAATTGGATTAATTTTCTTCTCATTTATCTGTTTTTCTAATTCTCTATTAAAGTTATTTAGCCCTACTCCCAAAAGAATATTATCGGATATAATATTTTTACTTCCCTTCCAGAGTGATAGCCTCGGAATAATACTATTTAATGTTGATTTATTAGCATGATCATGTTGTGTGTTTTCTGAATAATAATTATATGAAATTTCATAGGCTTCAATTATTCTTGTATATGAATTAGAAAATACAAAAATTAATATAAAAGAGCTAATTATAATAAAAGAAGTTTTTTTACATTGGACAAAAAATTGTGTCCTTGATGCCTTAAATAACATTAATATTATCAATGATACTATTAGAGCTAATAATGAACCACGTGTATCAGAATAACTCCAAGCAATAAATGAAGATAATGATGCTATGTAAGGCAAATATTTATAAGGTAAAGTATTATTTTTGAAATAATTAATTGAGAGGTAAGACAATATACAAAAAAGAATAGATATATTACCAAATATTATAGTTGTACTTGTGAAACCTCTGATTCTGTTAACATCTTCTATCAAATTAAAATACGCTGCAACAAAACCTAAAGACAATGCTGTAATATTTATAAAATAAATAAATGTGTCTGTGTTAATTCTGACTTCTCTCATTAAAAGATAGATAGGAATAGCCAATAAAAATCTTACAAAGTTATCTACCTCAGATAGCGAGGTAAATATAAAAAAGGAATGTATGAAGGGAAAGGTAAATATAAAAAAATATGATAACAAAAATAAAGATTCCAAATATGTGAATTTATTAGATGAATAATTAAATACATATATTAAAGATAATGCTAATAATAAAAATATAGCTAAGTTATATACATTATCAGATGTAAAAAAACTAATCAGAAATAAAAAAATTAAATATTGTGAAATAATTGATATTATTTTAGGCGGGCTACTCCTTATATTCTTTATTATTATCACAGCAAATAAGAATATCATAGACAAAAAGAAAAGAACTAAACGCAAACTAGTATTGGGCATTCTAAAAAAACTAGGAGATTGATTATATATATTTATTAATTCTTTGTAATCAAGGGTTAAAATAAGATGTGTTATGCCTAATTCTGATGGACCGAGAATTGAAAGGCATAGAAATACTAAAGAAATAAAAAATAGAAATATTTTTCTATTAAGAAATAATGACATTGATAAATTCACAGTTTAGAATAATCCTATGATATTTCCATCTTGATCTAAATCAATTTTTTCTGCGGCTGGTACTTTCGGCAAACCTGGCATTGTCATAATATCTCCACAGACCATAACTATAAATTCTGCTCCAGCAGCTAATCGAACTTCTCTGATTGCAATCTCATGGTCTGACGGTGCTCCTCGTAGTGTAGGATCTGTTGAAAATGAATATTGTGTTTTAGCAACGCAAACAGGATACTTGCCATACCCATTTGCTTGAAGCTCTTCAATCTGTTTTTTAATATTTGTGGGAGCAGATATCCCGGATGCACCATAAATATTTTTAGCAATTGTCTCCATTTTTGTCCATAGATCAAGATCATCTTCATATAAGTACTTAAAATTATTTTCTGCATCATCAATTACCTGAACAACCTTTTCTGCTAACTCTTTTGCACCTTCTCCACCATTGGCATGATGTGTTGAAGAGACAATAGGTACTTCTAACTCATCTGATTTATCTTTAAGAATTTTTCTTTCAGCATCAGTATCACTTGCAAAACCATTAATGCCAACAACAACTGGAAGACCATAATGTTCTTTTAAATTCTTCACATGTCTTTCTAAATTCACAAGTCCTTTTTTTAAATAATCACAACCTTCTTTACCGAAATCTTCTTTAGGACAACCTCCATGATATTTTAAAGCTCTAATAGTTGCTACCAACACAACAACAGAAGGTTTAAGGCCAGCTTTTCTGCATTTAATGTCGAGGAATTTTTCTGCTCCAAGATCTGCTCCAAATCCAGCTTCTGTTACAACATAATCTGCTAACTTCAGAGATGCTTTCGTTGCGATAACAGAGTTACAACCATGGGCAATATTTGCAAAAGGCCCACCATGAATTATGGCTGGATTATTTTCTAAAGTTTGCACTAGATTTGGCATAACTGCATCCTTTAAAAGCACTGTCATAGCACCATGTGCATTTATTTGCTTTGCTAAAATTGGTTCTTTTTTCCTGGTATAGCCTATAACAATATTTCCAAGTTTCTCTTTAAGATCTTGTAGTGAAGTTGCAAGGCAAAATATAGCCATTACCTCTGAAGCTACAACGATGTCAAAACCATCTTCTCTTGGATAACCGTTTCCGACTGACCCTAAGGAGCAAACAGTTTTTCTCAAGGCTCTATCATTCATGTCTAAAACTCTTTTCCAGGCAACTCTTCGAACATCAATATTCAGCTCATTTCCATGATGTATATGGTTGTCTACCATAGCAGCTAAAAGATTATTAGCTAGCTGTATTGCATTAAAATCACCAGTAAAATGAAGATTAATATCTTCCATAGGTATTACTTGAGCCATTCCTCCACCTGCTGCTCCACCTTTCATGCCAAAAACTGGTCCAAGGGATGGTTCTCTTATAGTAACTAAAGCTTTTTTCCCGATTAAGTTCAATGCATCTCCCAAGCCAACAGATGTAGTTGTCTTACCCTCTCCCGCAGGCGTTGGACTAATAGCAGTTACCAAAATTAGGTTTCCGTCTGGTTTATTCTCAAGTGACTTAACAAAATCCATAGAAATTTTAGCTTTGTAATGACCATATGGCTCTAAAGAATCTTCTGGGATATCAATTTTTTTGGCAATTGTGGATATCTTTTCTAGTTTAGCAGCTTGTGCGATTTCAATGTCTGTTTTCATATTTGATACCTAAACGAATAATAACTATAATCTGAAAATCACTTAGATTCAAGAAAACTTAGGCTCAAACTAGAATTTTTTATCTTTCAATAAACTACAGTTACCAGAAATGGCCTCTTGGCCCACTTCTGTTACAATTGCTTCGCCAGATACTCTATTAATCAATATTTCCTGTTGCGAATTTGACCCCAATATATGTGTAGTAGAGAATTTAATATTCTCATAAAGAAATTCATTTATACCTTTAGATTCTGAGAATATATTGTTTTGCTCATTGAAAACAAATGTTCTTTTTGAATCTACAAAGTCACATAAAATGTATATATTTTCATCATTAATTATTCTTTTAGCTGGTTCTTTTAATTCTATTTCATCCATTTGATCTATTAATACCTCTTCCTCTATATCCGGAATCTCTTTTAGATAAATAGATTTACTTTCATCATTTACAACACATAAATTAAAAGGAATTTTTAATAAGCCACTATCAAATAAGTGTAACTTCACTTCACCGTTATTTAACATAAATAGATGCGTCTTATATCCCGTGTAAACAGATTTATTATTTCTAGCATTTATTGACAAACAAACTCTATATCCCGTAGTGTCTTTTGCTAGTTGAGAAATAGATAATTTTGCAGGTGTATTTACAAATTCTACTTTTGCGTCTTCATGATTAAGCAAATTATTTTGTAGATAATCTTTTAAGATTTTTTGATAATCACTAGGATACTCTCCATAGCTTGATTGTGGGAGACGTTCATTATTTCTCTCTGGGACTATTGATACTGGCAAAGGTATCAAGCTTTTAGAACAACCAGTCAGAATTAATATTGC
>MDTB01215958.1_pt1 | contig 16643 bp, 11 predicted proteins | sample 811161 | NCBI WGS metagenome assembly MDTB01 (sample SAMN05326650, study PRJNA326480) | marine metagenome | isolation source: seawater | place: Mediterranean Sea | collected 2009
CTCAGCTAGGTCAAACTGGATATTTGTCTCAGGATTAAATGGATTTGGATAATTTTGATGAAGAGCAAATTCAAAAGGTGTAATACCTGACTCATCTAGGCTGACCTGAACACCAACGCCAATATCAACAGAAACAATATTTTCTCCTGATTCAATCACAATTTCATCCTCAATGCTCAAATTGTCATATACTCCATATGCGCCAACTTTCACGGCTATTGAATCATTATAGCCAGCAAAGGCTGAGACATTTCCTCTGTAGGGCGATACAGTCAACCATGTAAAACTATCACCCATCTTAATGGCCATATTATCGATAGCAACACCATATCCCCATTCTCCATCACAATCTGTATACTGAAATCCAACCCTGAATGAACTTACTTCACTTATGTAAGGCTCTAGGTTATACATATAAGAAGCCCAGTACCAGACACCTGTTGCCATAGTAGAATCGATTAAGGTCCATGTCACACCATCATCAATAGATACCTTTACCTTAAAGTCATCTGCATAAGATGCTTGATCTGGACCACAGGGTCCAGCGGGATTGGGAAAATAAAGGTCAAAAACTAAGAATGAAGGATCATTCCCAGAAAAAGCAGGATTTGAGACAAGCATAGGTGTCGCCGGATTAAAAGGATCATCCCCTGCTGCATCATCATTATATAATGCGAAATTCTGTGAACCATCTGGCGGTGAGGGAAAAGGTAGATACGTTGAGGAATTTTCAGCTGAATCACCTACGCTCCATTCCTCTCCTAGGTCAGGGACATTTGTAAAGTCACCTAAGGTCCCATCTTCAAATTGTGACAGCACCAGATCAAAGGCAGCTTCAAGATTAGATAGTTCAATAGAACTGATAGTAAAATTTGCATCAGTTGTATCAAAATTCTCAATATTCATTATTTGTTCTTGGTAATCGCCTGCCATTAGCTCATCAAAATTGATGACCTGAGGGTTGACCTGAAATGGCCCCATAGGACTTGCACAGACGACTGATGTGGGCTCAGATTCTCCCTCGCCATAGACGGCTGTTACTTCAAAACAGTATTCGACCCCGTTTTCGAGACCCTCAACCGTAAATTCTGTCTCATCATAATCAGTGGTCCCTATCTGCAAACCATCTTGGTAAATATTATAATGAAAAAACTCGCCACAGACATTCCCTTGGCCAGCTTGTCCGCCATAGACTTTTATATCATCTACAAACCAGGCCTCACCATACCCAAGGGTACAGTAATATCGAAATGCAAACATGATCTCACTTCCAGCATATTCACTCAGGTCAACAGTATTGAACCAAAAGTAATCACCAATAGTATCTGGGTAAGACACATACACAGAGTCCCAGGTCGCTCCGCCATCGACCGATACATCGAGATAATTATTATTAGATGCATCAGCCGGGTAATTGTAAGCTTCGGTAAAAGAAATATAGGCAGCAGTATAACCGCTCAGATCCACACTGCCGATTAACCTACTATCCACAGGTGCGTAAGCATCTGTTGTCGTATCGGTTCCAGAATAATTAGCATAAGCAGAAAAATCATCCTCTCCACCATCATCGCAAGGATACATACCGCTTCCGCAATCAGCTGCCGTTCCATCTGAGTATCTGAACCAGCCGCCGGAGCAATCACCACATATTGTAGTATCATGAACGACCTCCATCGCCTCTACTGCAAGTGAGCAGGATAAAAAACACTCTTCAAACAAAACATCTCCAAAAGATTCTGTTTGATGCCAAGAAAGTTCTATTTTTTCATCATAGAAAAGAGCTTCAACATAAGCTGGAGGACAAAGATCTTGACCAAATAAAGTTGTGATAGAAATTAACCCAAGAAAAAAATGTTTTAACGATTTCATCATAAAACTCCCAAATAATCTTTGTAAAATAGTATAATAAGATACATCTTAAGGTCCACATATCAAAATACCGGGTGATCATATAAATTATGCCAGATTTTTGACCCAAATTTTTATAAAAATCAACATTTTAGTATAAAGACATGAATCTAAAAAAACTGTAAATGTTCAAACGCAAATTATACATCATAAGCATTTCAATTTTTCCCCTGATCTTTGGGAATAATATTGGTAGACCTACTTCTCATCACACTCCAGATCCGTTTACAATGAACCAAGCAGCTAAAATTGGCGATAACCCGTTCCCTACCAACCCAATGAGTGACCGTGCCAGAGGATATCTTTTACAAGGCAAGGCACAGACAGCGATCATTAACTATGGCAATTATATTGATATAGAGGTAAATCCTAATGGTGCCTGGGGTGAATATGCTTACCTCTACGAGGTATCATTCATTGCAGGCATACCAGGGCACTCCTATTCATCGAACTATACATGGTCAAATACAGAAACAATTACAGATGAGGATGGTTTCCCAATGTATAGTATTTGGGAGTCTCAGAACGCTTATGAATCTTGGTTCGAAGAGGGTGACACAAATTTTGTTGGCATCCTTTTTGATGCTGAGAACGATGATGGTATCTGGGAACCAGACAGCATTGCCAAAAAGGTTTCAATTAATGAGATAAACGGTGATAGACAATGGATGATCGATCATGAATTAAATAAGATCATCATTAGCACAACTGGTGATCTTGACCCAAATAGATCAACATCACGTATCGGACTCATATATCCATGGGCATTAAGACCAAAATTGATTAGTCGAGAGGAACAATTTGATTATTACGACTATGGTAAAGATCAGCAAGAATGGACTGAGGATGATCTTTATACATACTATGGGGCAAACACAGCGGAGTCTTGTCTGTCGTATTACTCTCCAACCTATAATACCGACTGGCATGCATCAACGATGGCCAGGACTAAAACACATAATACAGAAATTTCTGCTGGAGAACTTTTTGGTGATACTTATGTTACAGATCCAGCAGACACCTATCCATTGCTAGCCCATTCTGGATATGGTTCTACATGGCCAAAAAAAATAAATTCGCTTAATGGAGAAATAGATTCATTTTGGCCTGGCTGGTGGGCAGAAGATTATAATATAAATCTCCCTGGTTGCTCCCAGTCTCGTAAAGACCCAGACTGCTGGGAAGATGTCCCTGGAAGATTTATATCTGATATGGATGTCTACCTCGAGTTTGATGATAGATGGGCCCACCGTGGCAATCAGGTAAATACCAATAACGAATATGAGCAGACAGGATATCCCATGGGCCTAAGGGTTATGTCAGAGGCCCATTCATATGGAGTATCATACGCGGAGGATATTCTCTTTGTAACCGTCAAGGTTAGAAATGAGAGCGGTGACTGGTGCGCTGAAGATGAATTTGGAGTACCCATTCTTGACCAATCTGGGGGACAGATATGTGGAGAAGGAATGGTCATGCCTGATGGAACAAAATTGAATCGAGGGAAGGGTTTTGACTATGCAGGTGTCAGCCTTGGATTCTGGAATGATGGTGTCATCCTGACCAGTGATAAATATGGAAATTCAAGTTACTGGTCAAGCGCAGATGATTATATGAAGTATTATTGGGAGGTATTTGAACTTAACAATGAAAGAATGCTTATCAGCATGGCAATGATCGGGGACTATGATGGTTATTCCGGTGTTGCAGGATATGCAATGGACCCCAATACACCAAGTCCCGGAAATGAATTTGGTCTAGTTGCTACCCAATTACTTGATTCACCAAAGGCAACGACACCCATAGATCTAGATCGAGATGGCGTGATAGATATTTTTCCTGGAGAACCTTTAAAAATGACAGACTGGCACTGGCTGGACTGGTATTTACGCCCAGGTGTAACTCATCCCGAGAGCCTCTCTGGAGACTGTTACGCAGGAACACCGGGATGCCCGCAAGCGAGAAATAAGGAGGAATTGTTTTATAAACTAATGATCGGAGATACAACCAACCTGAGTGATAACGAACATGCATGGCATTTTCATACTCAAGATCCAGGAACTGATCTACCATCTGACCTAAACCCTCATTTTGATTCACTTGAAGGCATTGAAGAAGAAATGGTCTTTCAGAGGCCGCCCGAAGGTGTTGACCCACTGGTACTAATGACCTGCGGACCTTTTGACCTTCCTGTTGGACGTGAAGTTCCTTTTTCTTTTTGTATTATTTTTGGCCAAAATGAAGAAGATCTTATTAACAATGCAAGATTTGCACAGGTAATGTATAATTCTAGATATCAGGGATTTACCCCACCAAACAGACCAAAGGTCCATGCAACTGGAGAATTAGGTAAGGTCAATATCTATTGGAATGATGATGCTGAATACTCCCAGGATGTAGTTACAGGGTATTCTGACTTTGAAGGCTACAAGATATATAAAAGCAGTGACGGAGGGGAAACATGGGGCGACCCAGATGACATGATCTATGATACAGATGGTATTTTTGTTGGATGGAGACCCTATATGCAGTTCGACCTATCTGCTGAAGAGGACTCCTTACACTGCGTATACGAAAATAGCTATGACTGTGCGCCTGAACTTTCTAGAGGGCATTCCATAAGTGGTCAAGATCCCTACTTCCCATGGTTTGATTTGGGGAATGATACGGGCTTTGACATGATCAGACTACCAGAGCCATATACTTTTGATGGTAACACGTACAATTATATGTTTGAAGATGAAGATATAGTCAATGGAATTGAATATACTTATTCAATTGTTTCATATGATATGGGTGTGGAGCCGCCTTATGATATTACTTATATCGATATTGGCAATGGTCAGTATGAGACTGTAATAGATACCAATTATTCAAATCCAAATAAATGGGCTGAGCCATATGGATATGCCTCACTAGAGAATTCTAAGGGAACAACAATTCTTGATAAAAACTTTGTACAGGTCTATCCAGGTATTGCTCCACAAACCGATCTAAAAAATGTAAAAATCGTACCAAATCCATATATCTCTGGCTCAAGATTTAATGAATCAGAACACCTGCGTAGAATTAGATTCACAAACCTAACTGACGAGTGTACCATTAACGTTTATACACTTTCAGGAGAGCTTGTTACAACGATAAAGCATACCAATAAATTATCAGGAAATGCTTTCTGGGATATGAGAACCATTAATAATCAGGAGGCTGGACCAGGTTTGTATATTTACCACGTCCAATCAGTTGGAAATCACAAAGATCCATTTATTGGGAAATTTGCAGTTGTTAGATAACTGGATATTCTTCTAAACTTAGACAAGAATTATATATAAATATTTATCTTAATATGAAAAAAATAAACCCGATACTTATCCTCTTAATCTTACAGTTGTTTGCTTCAGAAACATTAGTCGCCAAGAAAATCGATAACACAAGAATAAAAATGTTAAATGGAGAATATGCAAAATTATCGGACTTTAATTCGAATGGACCTATGATCATTAATTTCTGGACTACTTGGTGACCATTGTGTGGAAGGCAGTTGGCCTACCTTGATCAGTTAAATACAAATTTCAAAGATGCCGGTTTACAGGTCCTAGCTGTAAATGCTAATAAACCAAATGTCTTGAAGCTCGTTAGACCTTATATTCAAAAGAGAAAATACAAATTCCCTGTATCTGTTGATCCATCTGCGAAACTTGCAAAAAAAATGGGAGTTTTGGGATATCCAACACTATTTATTGTAGGAAAAGATGGGACTATTTTACACAAATCAAATGGATATAAAGAGGGGATGGAAAATGAATACTTACAAGAACTGTTAGAATATTTCGATAGTGAGAATATTGATTATGGTGATTTTGAATTTGAACGACAGTTAGAAGAAAAAAATGATGCGAGCGTTACGGTAGATTTCTAACTGCCCTATTTCTCCGTATCGATATTCGAGATCATATAGATCTTCCAGTCCCTAGCCCACCTTGTTGACAAAGCCCATATAAACTTCAACGGTTTTGCATAATAGCCACTGCCCTTTACAAAGTGATAAAGCGCTCTCTCAGTTTTGATAGTGTTACCATCTTTATCTAACCTATCATAAGTGATATCCGCAACTGCCAGCATATTATTAACTATACCTGTTTCTTCTACAGAGACCGTTCTGAGCACTGTTGAGTTAAAATTTGATCTCGGCGAATTTTTCCAATTCTGAAATATATTCTTTAACTCATCATCAGACCTGACCGTCACTACCCTTCCAGATCCAAAATGAAGATCGATCGGGATTGTTAGGTGATTCAGCATAGCATCAATATCTTTATTATCCACACTTGACATATATTCATTTAATACTGTTAAAATATTTTTTTCATGCTTGAATGCTTTTTCTCCTGTAGCAAAGACAATGGTGAGCACAGTAAAAAATGCGATAAAGAGCCTGTTCATTATTGTGAGTTTAGTTAGGCTGGTTGGCGAGTGAAAACTGGCTCATTCGGAGACGAGATAGATGGGTCAAAACTATATCCCTCGAGATTAAATGCAAGTATGTCATTTTTATCATTGATCTGATTTTGAATTATAAAACGTGCCATCATACCTCGCGCTCGTTTTGCAAAAAAAGATATCATCTTCATTTTGCCGTCTTTGATTTCCTTGAATTGTGGAGAAATCACTTCTGCTTTTAAAACGGGACGGTCGATTGATTTAAAATATTCAACTGAGGCACAATTGATCACAATACTGTTTTGATGGTCTTGTAGTTCATAATTGATTGATTCTGCGAGTGAGTCACCCCAGTAATCATAAAGGTTAGTACCAGATCTATTTTCTAACTTTGTTCCCATCTCGAGTCGATAAGGCATCATTAGATCTAATGGCCGTAAAACTCCATATAACCCTGATAGTATACGCGTATGTTTCTGCGCAAATTCTAAATCATTGCTATCCATAGATTCTGATTTTAAACCTGTATAAGTATCACCCATGAAGGAATATACGGCTTCTCTTGAATTTTCTGGTTTAAATGACTTATCCCAATTCTGAATCCGTTCCCAGTTCAACACTGCTAAGTTTTCACTAATACCCATTAGTGACATGAGGTCACTCGGATCCATACCTTTAAGTGTCTTTACAAGTTCGTCAGACCTATCTAGAAATCTAGGCAATTCATAATTATCGGTATGCACAGAGCAATCCCTGGAAAGCTTTTTTGCTGGTGAAAGTATAGTTAGCATGGTATGAACTTAATCATGATCAGTGGAGATTTATAATGGGTCATTACAGGGTATCAACAATTACATTATTTAGTCGTTCTACAAACCCTGCTGGATCTTCAAGCTTAACGCCTTCTTGAATTAGAGCCTGCTCGTAAAGCAAAAGTGCTATGTCATCAAAAGACTTCTGCCTTGTCTTTTCTTTTAATTTAGAAACAATATCATGGTCTGGGTTGATTTCTAGAATAGGCTTGATGTCTGGCATATCCATTTGCCCCATAGAGCGCATCATTTCCTGCATCTGCGCAGTCGGATCATTCTCATCCGCAACTATACAAGATGGAGAATCACTAAGACGTGATGATGCCTTGACATCTTTTACCCTGTCACCTAAGACCTTCTTGATCTTTTTCAGAACAGGTTTAAGTGATTTTTCTGTTTCTTTATCTGTGCTCTCAGAAAAGTCCTCCGCTGCACCACTACGATTAACAGCCTTAAGTTCTTTCTCATCATATTTTGGAACGCCTGTAATGATGATCTCGTCTATTTCATCATCGAGGATCAAAACTTCAATATCTTTTTTATCATACATCTCAAGAAGAGGTGAATTCTTCAGAGTGATCTGGTTTTGACCAGTAATATAATAAATAGATTTTTGGTCTTCTCTCATTCTATCAACATACTCTCTTAAAGAGACCAGACCATCATCCTTGGTCGACTTGAATCTAAGCAGGTCTGTCAAGGCTTCTTTATGCTCAAAGTCCTGGTAGACACCTTCTTTTATCAAGCGTCCATATTGATCAAAAAATTTAGCATACTTGTCTTTATCACCTGCAATTGTCTTCAATTTATCTAAGATCTTTTTGACAGAGTTAGATTTTATCTTAGCCATGATTCTATTCTGCTGCAGAATCTCACGACTCACATTTAGTGGAAGATCAGATGAATCAATGATGCCCCTTACAAACCTAAGCCAAGGTGGCAATAGCTCTTTATCATCGTCTGTAATAAATACCCGATTAACATACAATTTTACACCCGATTGATAATCTGCTCTATAAATGTCAGGTGATGCTTTCTTTGGAATGAAGAATAGAATAGTAAACTCAAGATTTCCCTCTGCTCTAAAGTGTACCCATTCAAAAGGATTGTCAATGTCGTTTGAGAAAGACTTGTAGAATTCATTATAATCTTTCTTTTTAAGCTCATTTTTGGATCTTGTCCAGAAGGCCTTGGCATCATTAACCTGATCTGTTTTTAATTCTCGACCTTTTTCTTTACCTTCATCGTCATAGTCTATTTCGGGGTAAGTAAGAAATATGGGAAAGTCTATATGGTCGGAGTACTTCTTAACCAAATTCTCGATCTGCCAACGACTGGCAAATTCTTTTCCTTCATCATTTAGATGAATAGTGATAGATGTACCATTATCCTTTTTCACATCCTTTTTAATCTCAAATCCGCTTTGGCCATCACTTATCCATCTCCAAGCTTCTTTATTTCCGGCTTTTTTAGTCGCAACCTCAACCGTATCACCGACCATAAAACTAGAATAAAAACCAACACCGAATTGGCCAATTAACTGTGAGTCCTTCTTTGCGTCGCCGGAAAGTTTTGAAAGAAAGTTTTTGGTTCCCGAACGCGCGATCGTCCCAAGGTTATCTTGTAGTTCCTTTTTGCTCATACCGATGCCAGAATCTGTGATCGTCAGCGTAGGATTATCACCATCCTGGAATTCCAAAGATATCTTCGGATCAAATGAAAAAGATTTATAATCATCTTTTGTAAGTGTCAGATAGCGGAGCTTATCAAGGGCATCAGAAGCATTTGAAATAAGCTCTCTAAGAAAAATCTCTTTATGAGAATATAAAGAATGAATTATCAGCTTTAGTAACTGACTGACTTCGGTTTGAAATGGTTGCTGGCTCAAATTATTCTCCACATTAATTAGATAAAATTATAAGTATTTGATATTTATGATTTTTAAGGGCGAAAAAATAAAAAAATAATGGGTAAGAATGCTACATAGATTCACATTAGATATTCTAAACTGAATTTTGGATTTTTTGTAGAAGATCTTTTGTGGCCTTAATACCTTCCATCTCATCCAATTTGTTTCCCTCGTATTCAATTCCTACATACCCATCGTACCCAGCCTTTAAAACAATTTCCATCATCTTGAAAAAATCGGTATGAATTTCATTACCGCTGGAATCGAAATCATGACTCTTTGCGCTTACTGCCTTGGCAAATGGCATCAACTCCTGAACACCCTTGTAGCGATCATACCATTCATCTTCATTTACTCTAAAATTACCAAAATCGGGCAACGTACCACACCTTGTATGATCCACCTCTTTCATAACCGACGATAGCCATTTTCCATGTGATGAAAGGCCACCGTGATTTTCAACAATCGTGTCGATGCCTATAGATTCACCGTACTCAGTTAGTTTACGCAAACCATCGGCCGCTAAACGAATCTGTTCATCATATGAGCCCATACTCCTGGCGTTGACCCTTATAGAGTGACAATTTAAAAACTTTGCTGCCTCTGCCCACTTATAATGATTTTCAACTGCTCTAGATCGTTCAATTGGATCAGGATCACCTAGGTCTCCTTCATTATCACACATGATCAAGAGGCTTCTCACTCCGAGATCATCGGCCCTATTTTTCATTTCTTTAAGGTAAGATATATCTTCAGCTTTATCAAAAAAGAATTGGTTCACATATTCAACTGCATCAATACCAAGGTCTTTTTTTGCTACTCTACAAAAGTCCAGGTGGTCTAATTGCCCAGAATTCAGCATCCGGTGTAAAGACCATTCGGCAAGTGATATATTAAATGACATATTTTTTTTTGTACAAGATAATATGCTCGCTAAAGAAAAGCCACCCGTTAAAACAGTAGCGGTCTTAATAAAATCTCTTCTATCCAATATAGATTATTATAACTTTCGAATTCGAATATTTCTGTACCATACTTCGCCATGGTCACCTTGTAATCCAATATGGCCAGAACTCGCCTTAGAGAATAATGGCATATCTTTGAATTTACTTTTGCTGATCAATTCACGCATATCATTGCTACCATATTCATACTCCAGTAGTTTTTCCCCATTTAACCAATGCTCAATGTGATTGTCTTTTGAAATGATCTTGACCTGATTGAACTCGCCTAAGGCTTTAGTAACGTCATTTATAGGAGGAATCAGATCGTAAAGTGCACCAGCTGATGTAACTTTTCGTGCTCTATCAGGATGGGCCGTATTGTCCAAGACCTGCATCTCAGGAGCTGATTGCCAGATAAAGTCGCCATCTTCTGTTGCAAAATAAAATACCCCACTATTACCGCCTGACTGCAACCTCCATTCAAGCTCTAATTCAAAATCCTTAAATACATCCATTGAGATTATATCTATACCCTTAGAACCGGGAACAGTCTTTAAACTCCCGTATACTATTTCCCACGATTCCCAGGGAAATGAATCCATCTTATAGCCCCGCATACCTTTAACAGCCTTACCATCAAAAAGGTGTATCCATTCATTTTCACTATTACTGCACGAGGTTAAAAAAATGAATAAAAAAGTAATTAGTATTCTTATCATATTATTCCCTATTGGTCTTTTGGGTTCCATTTACCTTTTGCTACAGCAGGTACAAAATCATCTAGGCCCGGTGGTGGAAATTTAATTGTCTTATCTTGTTCTGCACTCATATAAGCAGTCATAAGCAACTCAGTTACAGCAACACCATCACTAAAATTTTCATCAGGACGTTTCCCAGCCAGAAAACTTTCCACCATATGTCTGTTCTCAGCAGTATAACCGTAGGTTTCTGCTTCACTACTTACAACAGGCATTTCACCCGATTCAGCATTTTGCTTTTCCACAAGATCTTCTCCTTCTTGCCCTGCAACTTTTCTACTGAAAAAAACTTTAAGATCAGAGTCTAGGGTATTGATAAACATCGAATACTCTGGGCCAAAAAGTTCCATACTCAATCTAAGACCTGCTCCAACAAAGCACCATGATGTGGTGGTCTCGACTACTAGTTTATGTCCAGATTCATCCTTGTATTCAATAAGAGATCTGGCGAAGTCTTCAGCAGGTCGCTTCAAGTAATCTGTTTTTCCATCACTATTCTTGCTCAATACCTCTGCGTACTCCGGACGCTGCCACTTTAAACAGGATGCATATGCATTGACACTGACCGGGGTAAGAGTATCTCGTGATTTACCAGGCTCTGTAAGCATAAAACGTGCTTCTTCAACAGAATGACACATCATGTCGTTGAGGACACCTCCTCCCTGCAATTCACCCTCCCAAAACCATGGCATATGTGGACCACTGTGCTCTTCAGCTGCTCTAGCTAAATAAGGACGACCAGTAGTTTTAGCACCTCTAGCCCAAATGATCTCTCTGCCTCTAGTAACAGATGGCGCAAAAACCTGATTCTCTAAATAGCCGTCTAGTAGTCCAACCCTCTGTGTTAACTCTAAAACTTTTTTTGCTTCTTTAACATTTCGGCCTAGTGGTTTTTCGCATGTCACTCCTATAAGCTCACCCTTTCCCGACTCAAGTACACTAACGATCTCTTCCATGATCTCTATCCGGGTAAAATTAGGAGCACAGATCCATAATGCATTTATATTTTTATCCATGACCATATCAGCTACTGTATCAAATACCTGAGCATCGCCCACACCAATAGTCCGAGCTAACAATGCCGATTCCTCTGCTGAGGACCTCGTCCGAGACATGACTCCCAACACATCACAATTTCTGACCCCAATTAATGATTGTATGTGAAAACGAGTAATAAACCCACCACCTATAAATCCAATACCAATACTTTTATGGCTCATAATTTTTAAACCTTATTCTGTCTGTTCATTAAATAGAAAATAAAATACAGCTGTTGCGACCAGACCAATGATGGAAAGTGTATACCAAAAAGCTGAATAATCAAATGTTATCAGGTCGGGTCCTGGCAAAGGATTAACTGTAGTGTAGGCCTCTTGCAGATAACCTGATAGCCAACCTCCAATGACAGGACCTCCTCCCAAAATGATAATACCAAAAACTGTCTGAGCAGAATGTCTTACATCATCTTCTGCGATCTTATCGACATATATATACGCTGCTGCAAAAAAGAAGGCATAGCAGAAGCCATGGAAAGCTTGACTTACTATCATAACCCACACTGGTAAAAGTTCTGTTCCAAAAATAGCATACCGCAAACAATAGGCTCCGATTCCAATTGTGATGACCTTCTTAAACCCAATCCGCTTCAGAAAGAAACCTAGGTAGGCCATGGTCAATATCTCTGCAAATTGTCCAATTGTCATTGCAGGACCTATTTGACTATCTGGAATACCGATACTTGAAAGGAATGGCCCTGTTTGTAAAAAGTATATTTGATGGATAATACTTACAGCCAGGCTTGCTAATACTAGAACAGAAAAGGATGAGTATTGAAATAGGTCAAATGCTTTTTTGAAAGCTAGTTTTTCTACTGCATCCCTCTTTGGAGGTGTATGAGGGAGCAGAAAACAAAAAACACCATAACATATTGATATAATACCAGAAAATTTAAGGGCATCTGCCAATCGGCTTGTAACATCTGGTACCTCAGCTCCGACAATGAAGGGTGGCATGTACTGGAATTGGAGATCGGTTTGTAGCCATATCATAGGGAAAGCCCAACTTGCTACGATCCAGCCTATGGTCCCCCATATACGTATCTTGGGAAAATCATTTTCCTGATCATTAATATGTGCAAATGTGATTGAGTTTGAGAGTGCAAGCGTAGGCATATACAATACACTATAAAGAATAGATAATAATAGCCATGAGTGATAATCCGTCTGCGTAGCAGTATACCACTTTACAATACCACCAAAAGAAACAAGAAAAGCTAATATTTTTTCTGTACTGAAATATCTATCTGCTATCTGGCCAGCTATGAAAGGGGCTGCTATAGCGCCTATTGACCCAGCAAGGCCGAGGATCATTCCTATCTGAGATCCAGAAAATCCCAGACCACCTTCTGTAACACCTGCTGAAAGATACCTAGCTGTAACAGGTAGCCACGCCCCCCACAACGCGTATTGTAGGAACATCATGGTACCTAGTCTAGAATTATTCGTCACAAGATAAGTATTTTAAATATTAGATAAGTTTACGATTGACGGGATCCCACTCTACTCTTCGTCCAGTCAAATAAGACTCAGTCGCCATTGCACAAGTAACCGCCTCTTCTAGAGCTATGTCAACATTACACTTTGGCTGTCCTCCAGTTCTAATTGAATCTAGCCAGTCTTTGACATGGAGATGAGACGGGTCAACTCTCTTACCATCACGATATGCATATAGAAGACCCTTATTTGCAAAATATTGGCTAGTTGCAGAAGTAACTCCATCGATCTGCTTTGATCCAGGGGAATATTGATAAATGGGATATTTTGTATTGATTATTCCATCCTCTATTCTTTCCTTATATTGAGTTGATTCGTTATCTGCGATGACCCGAAATCCACCAACACTTCCAGCGTTAGACATTCCACCTAATACCATGGTTGCGTCATGACCCATGATCCGGTTGCCCCTGGAGCTATTACTTGATAGGGTAGCACTATAAAGAACCGTAAGATCCTTATCAGGATATTCTAATGTCGCATGCCAAACATCTGGTACATCACGACCATCCTTGTAAAAATATATCCCACCAGAGGAGGATGCATATTTTGGAATCCCCATACCCATGATCTGATTTAATTGATCGTAATCATGAGAGAAAAGGTCACCAGATAGTCCTGTGCCATAGTCATACCAGCACCTCCACCTAAAGTATCGCTTTAATGCTTCTTCCCCAAATGGAATCTTATTAGGGGATGGTTCTTGAAACGTGTCCCAGTCAATTGTATTTTTATTTGCATCCTTGTGAATACTCCAGACCCATGCGCCCCAAGGAGAATTTCTATTAGTGGTCAGTTCTACCAAATTCACTGGTCCAAGTAGGCCCTGATCAATGATTTGTCGGGCCTTGTCATTGGCTTCAACCTGCCTATTCTGATGACCTAGCTGTAGGATTACACCTGTTTCTTTGATCGCATCGTGGACATCAATAGCTTCTTGGAAAGTTCTGGTCAAGCCCTTCTCACAATAGACATGTTTACCGGCTTTTGCTGCGTCAATTGTGATCCTTGAATGCCAGTGATCTGGAGTAGCAACAATTACTGCATCTACGTCTCCCCTGGCAAGCATCTCCTTGTAGTTACGGTATCGAACAGCTGTTTTTCTTGGTTTACCACCTGGACGTAATTCATTTTTGGATGCATCTATAGCAAGCTCTGCATTATGATCAAATAGATCACAAACACCAACCAAAGAACAGTTTAGATCTTCCTGACCCATGAATGTGGCATATGCCTTGTGAAGCTTGTTCTCTCTTGAACTTTCATACGCCCAGTCTACCCATCCTTTTGTAGCAAACCCTGCTCCTCTAACCAGGTGAGACCCTCTTCCTCCATATCCAATGATACCAATATTCAAATGTTTGCTATCAGAAAGTTTACTTAATACCGCGGGAGCCTTTTTCTCATTAATAAGGTCTGTTAAAAGATTTTTTCGCTTAAGGGCGTCTCTACTCAATTTTGCCCACAGATTCACAAGAAAAAAACCAAACACTGGGACTGTAGCGAGTCCCTTTAAGAACTCTCGTCTCTTTTGGTCCATATTACCGTTGGGTTTGTCGCTCATTAGAGGATTCCTTTATTTTCTATTTTAGCTTAGCAACGAATCGATCAAGGCCAATCAAATGACTGGTTGGGAAATGATAGAGAACAAACAACGCAAGAACTTCAATGAGATTCTTGTTTACAATAATATAACTACCCTCGCCGGGCCTCGCATATTCCAGACCAAGTAGTGGAGGGGCAAATAAATAATAGAGAGAGATAAGGACCATCCCTCCAAGTGCTGCCTGCCTTGAGAATATGCCTAACAATAAACAGAAACCTATTATTGTAAGACCCCAAACATTTACAAAGTCAGAAATAGTAAGCAACGTTGGGTTTGATACGATCATTTCAGCAAGCCCAGAAAAGATCCACTTTGAATCCAAGAGATATGCTGCAGATGACCAATAAGGATTAATAAGCTTGGAAACACCCTCATACAAGATGTGCCAACCTACTAATACTCTTAAAACGACAAGACCGTAAAACTGGGGACTGTTAAGAGATAATGAAGAACTAATTTTGTGATCGTTGCTTTTCAGTTTTATACTCTATTGATTCTCATTTTTAAATTTGATGAGGCATAGAATAACTGTAAATGACTTTAGAATCAACTTTACTTTTTTAAAATCGTGTCTATTTTCTCCATGACCGCATCATCAAATTGGTCTGAATACTTCAAACTATCAATATTTTGAAGCAATTGATCTTCCTTGGACGCACCCAAAATAACGGTACTAACATTTTTATTTTTTAAACACCAACACAGCGCGATGTTAACAAGCGGAATTTCAATTTCTTTTGATAGGGCATCAAGCTCCCTGACTTTTTCATGCTTCTTTTGAAACCCTTCAGACTCAAAATTTTCCTTGATGAATTTGTAACTTTCAAGACTTGTGCGCGTATCATCTGGCATCCCATCAATGTATTTACCAGTCAAAAGACCAGACGACAGTGGACTCCAAATAGTGGTCCCTAGGCCCTCATTTTCAAATAATGGAAGAAATTCATCCTCCATTTTATTTCTCGCGAACATATTGTACTCTGGCTGTTCCATTGATGGAGGAGTAAGGTTGAGTTCGCGAGCGACCCTATATGCTTCCTGGAGCTCAGATATTGACCACTCAGAAGTACCCCAGTAACATATTTTCCCTTGCATCACCAAGGTGTGCATTGCTCTAACAGTTTCTTCAATTGGTGTATCTGGATCGGGCCGATGACAAAAGTATAAGTCTAAGTAATCTAAGTGAAGTCTCTTCAATGCGTTATCGCAGGCATCAATGACATGTTTATGGCTTAAACCTTGCTGCGTTGGCAACTTTCCTCCCCAAAAAACCTTGCTTGAGATAATGAACGAGTCACGGCTCCATCCAAGTTTCTTGATCGCGTCTCCCATTATCATCTCTGACCTGCCAGAGGCATAGGCCTCAGCATTATCAAAAAAGTTTATCCCATTATCGAAGGCGAGCTTCATCATGCTGGTCGCTTGCTCTAATTTTAACTGAAAAGAGAACGTGACCCATGAACCATAGGACAGTTCGCTTACTTTTAATCCTGTTTTACCAAGTCGTCTGTAATTCATTTATTTTCTTGTCTTGTGATTTTCTCTAGGATGCTTTAACTAGAGAAATATTATACTAATTAAAGGGTACTTTATCACCCTTTATTGAGCCATCCACATTATATTCCTGGATGGTCTTAGAAAAAAAATCTCGGTACTCTTTTACGGTACCATTATCATAATAGGTTATCTCGTACAAGTTTCTACCTTTGTTATC
>MDTB01033329.1_pt1 | contig 16642 bp, 15 predicted proteins | sample 811161 | NCBI WGS metagenome assembly MDTB01 (sample SAMN05326650, study PRJNA326480) | marine metagenome | isolation source: seawater | place: Mediterranean Sea | collected 2009
CCATCATGCCTACTATCACCTCGGGAAACACTAACGCGCCGACTGTAATGATCGCTGAGAAAGGCGCCGAATTTATATTAGAGGATGCAGTGAGTTAGGCCTCTCCCCTATTTCTACGATTTAATTTTAGAAAATGCTCTCAAAAATCGGTGTTCAAAGACTTTCTTCCCCAATACCAACAACTGTCTATTCCGGGTGTAGGGGAACTCGAGCATGCTAAAAGGTCTTACATTAAAAATCTCTAACCTATTTACTTTTCAAATTCTTTGAGATTATGGAACCAGTCAGTGTTGGAATTCTGTGGTCTACCAATGCAAGTCCCCCGGTTACTATCTTTTTAAGTTTGAGATTTTTCTTAAACCCATTACGACCATTACCCAGCTCCATTCAAAGTATCTATTCGAGTCGCTTCAGATCTTTATCAAGTTTCTTGCGAGATCTAATATCGATGGGCAAGCGCAGATATCTTTGGATTTGACGTTTACTGATCTCGCTCAACAGATCTCTAAAAAATTCTCTGGTGCTAATTCGATCACCGACATAGTCATCAATATAGAATTTATCATTGTTATTAATCGAACCAGTCTGAAGAACTCTACAGTAAATTCCCGGCAATTCAGCTTCTAAAAATTTGTTTGGGAAAAATTTATCATTCATCCTAGCAGCAAGGGTACTACAAGGGATTCTCGGCGCCGTTACTTCTATGCTTAGATCATCGAATATAAGCTTATCTCCAATGTTTAAATAGGGTGATGGGAGCCCCGTAATGGTGAGATTTTCGCCAAAAACGCCGTAGGGTAAATCACGGTTGAGCCGAATACACCAATAGCGATAATCCTCTTCTCGATAGAGATAAACTGCCTGATCCGGTCCTCCGTGGTGTTTAGTATTTATAATTGCATCGCCTACGAGACCTCGCCAATTCACATTAACACGATGATCCGTGGGTCGTTTTTTGATGCCCGTTTGGATGTTACCGTTTCCCAGACGCTGAATAGAATCCTTCTTACCTAGATTTACTGACGTTACATACATCTCTTTAGCTTCCTGATTGCCATACTCGTCAATCACTAAATGGACAATGCCGTAGAGAAATCGGGTATGTTGGCCCATCGACCCGGATCGATCGATCGCATAACCGCGATATTTTTAATTGCTTCTGGGTTCGCAAGGCCATGCGGCGCGCTACCATTCAATACTCGAGTTATATTTTCAGCCTGACGTATAGGACACTCCTCCAAGAAATATGGGGAAAAACCAGCCAAATGGGGGGTTATTATTACGTTGGGTAAACCCAATAGAATATTGTCCGATTCTATTGGTTCAATTTCCGTAACGTCTAAGGCAGCAGCCTCGATCTGCTTATTTTGCAGAGACTCTGCTAGAGCTTTAGTATCAACAACAGGTCCTCGTGAAGTGTTTACCAGGATGGCGGTTGGCTTCATTAGCTTGAGAGTGTCTTGATTTATCATGTGCCTAGTCTCTTCGGTAAGAGACGTATGAATAGTAATATAATCGGAGGTAGCTAATAATTCTTCAAGGCTCACAAGATTAACTCCATACAAATCAGCTGTGTTTTGATGCACATATGGATCATTTGCAATTATTTTTGCTGGACCAAATCCTCGAATACGATTTGCAAAAGCTCGACCAATGTTACCGAAGCCAATTATACCAACTGTGTGTGCAGCAATTCGTTTAACTTTTTTCATATATGTAAGAGTTAATCTCCTATCAGTACCCCAGGAACCAGCTGTTGTCGAGGCAGCCGCATCGTGGATAAGACGAGTGAGGGATAACAACATGGCTACGGCATGCTCCGCCACCTCAGCAGTATTTATTCCTGGGACATTACAAACCAAGATACCTAAATCAGTAGCTGCCTCGAGGTCGATTGAATCAACGCCAACGCCCATTCGACTGACTACTTTTAGCTTTGGACATTGCTCCAGAACTTCTCTAGAAGTAAGTGGCAAGGTACCCACTTGGGCCCCGTCAGCATCTTGTAGTAAAGCTATAAGATCATCCTCTGTTTGACATCGCGCTTCCACAATATCAAATCCCATCTGCTCAAATAAATCCCTCCGATTGAAAGGACTAGATTGCAGCGCAATTTTCATTTGATCCTCCTCTAAGGTTAGTTGCCAAGCTTAAAATCTTCTTTCGGTCCTACGCAATACACAATTTCACCCCCAACTGTTCCTTACTAAAAGTTTAGTAGCTGAAAGATGGCCCGAAGTAAAGCTCACTTCAGTGTTTGAACAGACTTTTAATATTTATTTATCATGAGGATTTGGAATATATTAGTATCCTATTATTCCATTAACTAGAGACAACCTCACTGGTAGATTGCGCGATCGCATATCAAAGGAATCTTTCTCATCATGTCTGCTTATCTTAAAGAAGTTCAATCTGCTACTGTCATTCGTGATAGCCATTTAGAAACCTGGAAGGGCATCAACCCAGAGTTTGTTGCTCGAATGCGGCTTCAGAATAGATTTAAAACTGGTCTCGACATAGCTCGCTACACAGCCGATATAATGCGAAAGGATATGAAAGATTATGATCTTGATTCTAGTAACTATACACAATCACTCGGATGCTGGCATGGATTTACGGCGCAGCAGCTAGCAATGTCAGTAAAAAAACACCAGGGGACAATGGATAAGTCCTACATCTACCTTAGTGGTTGGATGATTGCCGCACTGCGTTCTCAATTTGGACCGCTACCAGATCAAAGCATGCATGAAAAAACAAGCGTGCCCGACCTTATTAATGAGATTTATACATTTCTAAAGCAGGCAGATGCTAGAGAGTTACGTCATATCTTTTCTGAACTTGATGAAACTCGAGCTAATAATGGGGATGTAGCGTCAATCATCACAAAGATAGACAGCTTCCAGACACATGTGGTTCCAATGATTGCTGATATCGACGCGGGCTTTGGAAATGAAGAAGCAACCTACCTTTTAGCAAAACGTATGATCGAGGCAGGAACATGTGCAATACAGATAGAAAACCAAGTATCAGATGCTAAGCAATGTGGACATCAAGCGGGGAAAGTGACCGTGCCTCACGAAGATTTTCTATCAAAAATAAACGCTGTTCGTTACGCTTTCATGGAATTAGGCGTTGAGAATGGAATCATAGTGGCTCGGACGGATTCCCTAGGTGCCAGCCTGACTCAGAAGATACCAGTTTCAAAGGAGCCCGGCGATCTAGCGAGTCGTTATAACGACTTTCTTCTTACCGAAGAAATCTCTGACCTTAACTCTCTGCAAGAAAACGATATCACGATTCATCAAAAAGGCTTACTTGTAAAACCTACCAGATTGGACAATGGTCTTTATGCTTTTCGAGAAAATACAGGTTTTGATAGAGTGGTTCTAGACTGTGTGACGAGCCTAACCCATGGGGCGGATCTATTATGGATCGAAACCGAAAAACCAAATGTGAAACAAATAGCCGAAATGGTCAACGCAGTCAGGAAATATGTTCCAGATGCTAAGCTGGTTTATAATAACTCTCCATCTTTTAACTGGACTCTAGCCTTTCGGGAACAGGTTTTTAAAGAATGGACCGAGTCCGGGAAGGATGTCTCAGGCTATCCCGATCCTGAAAAGGAAGAGAAGGGTCTTATGGATGCAAAGTTCGATTCCTCTGAATTAGCAGCAGAGGCTGATACTCTGATTCAAAAGTTCCAGCAAGATGCCTCTCGCGAGGCCGGTATTTTCCATCATCTAATAACGCTTCCCACCTACCATGAAACAGCACTTGGGACGGACATACTATCTGAAGGGTACTTTGGCGACCTTGGAATGTTGGCTTATGTGCGAGATGTACAGAGGCGAGAAATTCGCCGTGACATGGCATCAGTCAAACACCAAGACATGGCTGGTTCTAATATTGGAGACGACCATAAAGAATACTTCTCGGGCGACAACGCACTGCTTGCAGGGGGAAGCGATAACACCATGAACCAATTTTAGTAAGATAGACGACATCATTAAAGTCTTCTTATAACAGCTTGTGCTGAACAGGGAAATATCTCTCGGGTAGTTTTTAGCTATAACCTCGTCACTCCGAGTTGGGTACCTCGTTAAAAGGAATGCCTTTGTCCACTCTAACATCCTGAGGCAGACCGAGGACGCGCTCGGCTATTATGTTCGCCATAACCTCATCTGTACCGCCTGCAATGCGCAAGCCCGGAGCACCCATATAAGATTGCTGAAACTCAGCGGCTAACTCTGACACTTCTGGATTCGCAATAACGCCAGATCCGTCAAGCAAATCGATGGCGAAACTGGCCATATCTTGAGTTTTTGGCGCTCCGACCAGCTTACCAATAGAGTTTTCAGGCCCTGGGAGATCACCTCGTGAAAGAGCAGACAATGCCCGGTAACCAGTATATCTGAGCCCCGTCTCTTGCACATACCAGTCAGCTAATTTCCTTCTTACACCAGCATCATGAATCGCGGCAGTTTCACCAAAATTTGCTTTCTGAGCTAACCTGAAAAGTTCATCAAACCCTAAACCACCCCCACCACCAATGGTAGCTCTTTCATTCATCAGAGTTGTTAACGCGACTTGCCAGCCTTGGCCAACTGCACCTAGCCGTTGCGAATCTGAGACTCTAACATCAGTGAAATAAACCTCATTAAAATTAGAATCGCCTGATATTTGTTTGATGGGCTTGATTTCAATACCAGGCGATTTCATGGAAATAAAAAAGAATGAAAGCCCTCGGTGCTTGGGGACCAGAGGATCGGTCCGAACAACTAGTATGGCGTAATCTGAATAATGTGCGCCAGATGTCCATATCTTCTGTCCATTTATAACCCACTCGTCTCCTTCTCTATTGGCCCTTGTCCTCAATGCTGCTAAGTCAGAACCTCCCGCCGGCTCACTAAAAAGTTGACACCAGACTTCCTCACCACTGGCTAAACACGGTAAAAATCGCCTATTCTGTTCTTCCGTCGCCCAAGCCATCATTGTCGGTCCACACATACCCTGACCGATAATATTTATATTAGTTTCCGGCACTACAAATTTAGACTCTTCTTGGCCCCAGATGACCTCCTGGATAGCTGATCCCGCTTGCCCCCCGTATTCTCTAGGCCAGCTTATACAGGACCAACCATGATCAAACTTTCGCTTTTCCCAGAACTTGGCACGACCGATGTGATCCATCCCTTCTAGCTCTTCACTGGTCGGCATATTCCTGACTAACCACTCTTTAGCTTCTTCGCGAAACGCTGCCTCTTCTGGGGTATCACTGAAATCCATTTTCGACCTCCTACTGAGCGCGCTCGTTTTCGATCGCAGAGATTAATTTGTCTTTCCACCAATACTCACTACCCAAATTTACTGCCAATAGTTTTGAGCGCCTATAAGCGAACTGACAATCAAATTCCCAAGTGAATCCCATACCCCCATGCGTTTGAATATTTTCTTTGGAGGCATAGTAATAGGCTTGGGTGGCAGAAATCCTGGCCGCCGCAGCTGCTACGGGTAATTCCGGGGTGTTATTCGACAATGCCCAGGATCCATAATAACAATTACCCCGAGCTAAGGTATTTTTCACATAAGCGTGAGCGAGTTTATGCTTTATGGCCTGATAAGAGCCTATGGGCCTTCCAAAGGCGAATCTACCTATCGCATACTCTTTAGCCATATCTAATGCAGCATCAGAACCCCCTACCTGTTCCCAAGCAAACAAAACCGCAGCGCGATTGTAGATTTCTTCCAAGAGTTCCCAGCCCCCTCCTTCTTTACCCAGCAATTCACCTGCAGCACCGCAGAAAGCGATTTTTGCATGAGACCTAGTGGGATCAATGGTAGTTATTTTTTCTCTAGTTACACCTGCGTCACTTAGATCCACAAGGTAAGCGGATACTCCAACTTTATCTCGAGCAAAAACTACCGCTAAATCAGCAACATCAGCATCAGCGACCAAAAATTTAGTACCAGTCAGATTACCATCTTCAAATTCCAAATTAATACTCTTCTCAATCGGTTGCCCTTCACTTTCTGCAACGGCGAAGCAGCCTATAACTTGTCCTCCTGCAATTTTGGGAAGCCAATGCTTTTTTTGAGCTTTAGTTCCAGCGACTAGAATAGCCTCTGTTAAAAGATATACTGTCGACGAAAATGGCACTGGCGCATATACTCTGCCCAGTTCCTCGGAAATAACCGACAGCTCTAAATAGCTTAATCCAAGCCCCCCATAATCCTCGGGAATAACAGCCGAGGTCCATCCCATTCCAATAATACTTTGCCATAATTCATGGTCGTAGGAGTCTTCTCCCTCCAAGATAGAACGAACCGCTCTTGGCTGACAATTTTCTGCCAGGAAACCGCGGGCCTGCTCACGCAATAGGTTTTGCTCATCCGAAAATTCAAAGTTCATGGCCACTCCAAGGACTCAAGAGATACAACCGGCTTCGAGCCTTCCCGTAAAGGCTCTAATACAAGGAACTAGTTGCGCCATCAGCCTAGCTATCAAAGTAGCCGCTCTGGCTAGTATTTTAAGAGCGGGCTTCAACCATCTATAAAACTGCGTAGTTGTTCGGAACGAGCAGGATGCCGGAGCTTTCTGAGTGCCTTTGCTTCTATCTGTCTGATACGCTCCCTTGTAACTGAAAACTGCCGGCCAACTTCTTCGAGTGTATGATCGGTATTCATATCAATACCGAACCGCATACGCAGCACCTTAGCCTCTCGTTCAGTCAGCGCTGTTAAAACATCAGTAGTGGTTTCTTTTAAACCCTTGTCAGTTGCTTGATCCATTGGAGACTCAACCGAAGTGTCGCTAACTAGGTTCCACATCGTTGAATCGTCGTCGTCGCCCACTGGGGTTTCGAGAGAAATTGGTTGTTTAGCTACGTCTAGCGCCTTTAAAACCTTATCTTCAGGTAACTCCATTTTGGCACTCAGCTCTTCTATAGTAGGGTTCCTCCCTAGTTCCTGAATCAGCTGGCGTGTTAAGCGATTTAACTTATTGACTGTTTCCATCATATGGACCGGCACACGGATCGTTCGCGCTAGATCTGATATCGATCTCGTAATTGCCTGGCGAATCCACCAAGTCGCGTAGGTTGAAAATTTAAATCCACGCCGATACTCAAACTTATCGACTGCTTTCATCAGCCCAATATTACCTTCCTGAATAAGATCTAAAAAATGTAGACCGCGATTAGTGTACTTTTTAGCAATCGAGATCACTAGACGTAAGTTCGCTTCGATCATATCTTTCTTGGCAGCCCTAGTTTTACCAAGCGCAACAAATAGCCTACGATTAATATCTTTTATTTCGTCGATTTCTAAACCGGTACTTTCCGAGATTCGTTTAATGACTTTATGGCCATGACGAATAGAGATTCTGTAACTCTGAAGTCTTGTGGAGTAATCTCTCCCTTCAGCAATCGCTGAGTCTACCCAATTAACGTTAGTCTGATTTTTTGTGAACCTACTGATGAACTCGTCTCTAGGCATTCTTGCTTTGTTGATGCATAAGTTGCGAATTAATTTTTCTTGATCGCGGATCCTCTGTTGATCATCTCGAACCATTTCAAGAATCGGATCCATCTGTGCTGGTATCAATTTGAAGAGGCCAAACGCATCACCGAGCTTATCCAAGGCCTTTTTTGTTTTGGGCGAGTTACGCCCTTCTTTCGTAATTAGCTTCTGGGACTGCTTGTAACACCTTTGAAGATCCTTAAATCTCTTATGGACCAGTGTCAAATCAGGTCCTTTCGACTCTTCCTCCTCCTTATCTGCCTCATAGTTACCACTGGATTTCGCTTCCGCTAGTTCCGACATATCAGGGATGACATCCTCAGGGTCAAGAAAACCACTAATGATGGCACCAACATCACCGTCTTCTTCTATTATTTTTTCGTACTCATCTACGATACGTTGGACAGTACCGGGGTACCGCGCAAGGATCGTCATTGTCTCCCTTATTCCTTCTTCGATGCGCTTTGCTATTTCAATTTCCCCATCTCGGGTAAGCAATGGTACCGTCCCCATTTCTCGCATATACATACGCACCGGGTCCATTGTTTTTCCACTGACATCGACTGCCATTGCTGGGTCAACATTTATTGATTCTTCTCCAGCTTCTTTCATTCCCAAGGGCGCAGGTGCTACTTCGTAGATGGATATCCCCATCTCCTCGAACATCTGAACAATGTTTTCGAACTCATCTGACTCTTCGATACTTTTAGGGAGTGTTTCGGTCAACTGGTCATAAGTGAGATAACCCTGATCTTTACCCTTTTCAATCAAAACCTTCAGTTTTGAAGTTTCTGACTCTGCTTCGTCCTCATCGCCGTCAAGTAAAGACTCTCTTTCCGAGAGCACATTTAGCGCTTCCATATCTTCCGGCGCATTGTCCAAAGATTCATCCTGGAGAATTGAATCAAAATCTCCTTCACTTCCATTATTCGTCATAAGGCATCGCCTCCATTATTCTATTTGGCACTTGCCACAATGCTTTTAGACCTTCTTCAGAAAATCTTTTCAACAAAGATGTAGATGAGGTCCGCCGACAGAGAACCCTGAAGAAAGATAGAGGCCTTACCTTAATTATAGGAATCAAAAGTAGGCAAGGTGGAAACAGGATTGGGGGGTGAAGGATGGGTCTCATCATCAGCATTATTATCAAGGCATCCTTAAAGCTTGTCCATCATAATATTACATTTTGAGACAAGATACGGTAAATAGTACCGAGCAGATGATGGAATGTTCAAAAGGTGACGGAACGATAATTCAAGACCAATAAATGGTATCAAGAAATTAAAGTTTCGCACGAAATTTCATAGTCTTAGGTTGATATTCTAAAATACAAGCGATATACAAATTAGAAACCTCCACTTTTGTGATCTTCTAATTAAGTTTTTTACGAGTTATATTTAAGTTCTCGCTAGCTAAAGCTGTATTTATATACAGCACTATCCTCATCGGGGTAAATAGACTTACAGCTTTGCTAGCTGAGACTACTACACACCACTAGTAAATTGCTGTGACCTATGAGGTAGAAAATTAATGGAATGTAGTCATCCACAGATTACCAGTTATGAAAAATTAATGTGTCGTATAATCATCTAGTACATGCGCTAACGGAAAGTTTTTATCTCCTACGACCAAAAAATTCGGATTGAGAAGATTTCTTTTAGCGTTGTAACGAAGAGGCCTGAGAGAAAAATCAACAACAGCACCCCCAGCTGATTCAACAACTGCCTGCGCCGCGGCTGTATCCCACTCTGATGTAGGAGCCAATCTAGGGTAAAGATCAACGCTTCCAGAAGCCACCAAACAAAATTTTATTGAACTACCTATAGTTTGCGTCTCAATGGGGTCAAAGTATTTAGCTAAAGTTGTAAACAAATTAGAATCTGACCCTTTCCCATGTCTTCTACTAGTTACAACCGTTAAGGATTTATCTGATTTTAAAGGACGGGTCTTTATTTCGTTGACTTCTCCTTTTATTGATACAAATGCTTTAGGAGCTTCGACCTGGGTACCAACATACATCACATCCTGGACAGGAATATACACAACACCAAGGACTGGACAACCGTTTCTAATTAGAGCGATATTGACGGTAAACTCGCCATTGCGATTAATAAATTCTTTCGTCCCATCCATCGGATCAACCAAGAAGTACTCATCCCAATGACGCCGAGTTGTATAGTCAACCAGTAAAGACTCTTCAGATAGTATAGGTATCTTCGGGGCTATCTGTCTGAGTCCATCAACGATAATGGTATTCGCTGCTAAATCAGCCCTCGTGATAGGAGAACTATCAGCCTTAAGCTCAAGACCAACGTCATCTTCACAATAAATTTCAAGAATAACTTTGCCCGCAGATCTGGCAATGCTAATAATAGAGGTGAGCAAATCTGCCATCAGTAAGTCCAATTGTATAAAAATAAGTAACGGCTAAATTACGATAAAATTACTCAAGGAGTCGCATTGCGACATAAGTGTTAAGATGAGAGTAACCTGAGGTATTTTCTGATGCAAACGCCAAATCTTTCAGACATCTCTTACCTACTACTTGACATGGATGGCACAATATTAGATCTGCATTTTGATAATTACTTTTGGAACCACTATCTTCACCACAGGTATTCGGAATTACAATTGGTGCCGTTAAAAGAAGCTAAACTTTACATACATGAGGCGCTCGCTGCAGAGTATGGATCCTTAAATTGGTACTGTACGGATTATTGGTCGAAAAAATTCGGATTAAATATCATTGCACTTAAAAAAGAATTGAGTCACCTTATTCAATTCCGAGATGGCAGTTTAAGATTCTTAGAGACCCTTAGAGAGATATCTATCAACGCAACCATAGTGACGAATGCCCACCCCAATGTTATTGAGCTAAAAAATACTCTGACTAGACTAGAGGATTGGGTTCCCGATATTATCAGTAGTCACGACTTCGGCCTGCCAAAGGAGAGACCAGAGTTCTGGGAACTAGTTATTAAGAGCCGTAATCTAGACATTTGCCGAACTATGGTTGTCGACGACAATATATCATGTCTAGAAGCAGCAAGGGCGTCAGGGATTGCCTACCAAATTAGTATTATCAAACCGGACTCTAAGCAAAATAATCAGTTCACTGATAAGTTTCGAGCTATAGAGGATCTCAACTCACTAATTGTTGGGGAATAATGTTGGTAACAATTCGCGCTGATACGTGGCTGTGGGCCGCTCGATTCTTCAAAAGTCGCGTAAAAGCAAAAGAGGCGATTGCTGGTGGTAAGGTAAGTATCAATGGCTCTCGCTGTAAACCAAGCAAACAAATCAGGGTCGACGATACACTTAGTATCAGACAGGGTTGGGACCAAAAAGAAATCATTGTGAAGGCGCTTTCAGACAAAAGGCATAGCGCTCCTATCGCTGAGGAACTCTATGAAGAGACGGCAGAAAGCCTCGAAAACAGAAAAACGGCCGCCTTAGTTAGAAAATCAGCTGGGGCTTTAATTAGCCAAAACAACCCGAACAAAAGGGAGCGGCGGCTTCTCCACAAATTTCGTCAAAGAAATTTGCATTAAGCATTAGCTATGGCGGACATACTGAATAACATTGCCGGACAAGATAGGGAGCTTTTACAGTTTAACTGTGGTCTCGAACGCGAAACACTGCGTTCGACCACGGACGGGAAACTCTCAACATCGGCGCATCCCAAGTTTCTTGGGTCGAAACTTTTTAATCCCAGAATTACTACAGACTTCGCGGAATCGCAGTTAGAGCTTATCACACCGGTTTGCGAAGACTCCTCAAAGGCAATAAGTGAACTCTACAAGACCCATCGTTTCATTTACTCATTTCTAAAAGAAGAAATCTTATGGCCGGCAAGTATGCCATGCGAATTACCCTGTGATCATGACATAATGATTGCTAGCTATGGGGATTCTAATTTAGCACAATTCAAAGAAACCTATCGACGAGGACTGTCCCATCGTTACGGACGCGCCATGCAGACAATTTGTGCAATTCATTACAATTTCTCCTTCAAGAATGGTTTTTGGAAAATCCTTAAAGACCAAGAAAGATCAAACCTCAAGTTTCAGGACTATCGCACATCACGTTATTTCGATTTGCTAAGGAATTTTGAACGCCTATCATGGTTACCCACCTATCTTTTTGGGGCGTCTCCGGCGGTATCCGAATCCTTTCTAAAAAACACGCAAAAGGGACTGAGCAGATTAGATGAAACAACGCTCTATCAACCCAATGCAACTTCTCTTCGCAACGGCAGTCTTGGTTATAAAAGTGCAACTCAGTCAAGTCTACTTAATATTTCGTGTAATTCACTCGAAGAGTATCTCCACTGCCTCGCGAAAGCTATATGCACTAAATATAAGGGCTATGAGGAACTCACTAGTCATAATTTAAATCAACTGAATAGTAATATCTTACAGTCGGAGGCAGAGCTCTACACCTCGGTACGCGCCAAGCGAACTCCTCGGAATCAAACTAACCTATTGTCCTCCTTACAAAAGGACGGTGTCGAATATGTTGAAGTGAGACTTTTAGATATCGACCCTTATGAGCCTATTGGAATCAGTAAAGAAACCATCAATTTTTTGGACACTTTTTTGTTGTATTGTTTAATGACGCCCAGTCCAAAGCATGACAAAAAGGTATATGACGCGAGAGATTCAAATATGGAATCTGTTGTCTACGAAGGACGAAATAGTGAAGTTAGATTGGATGATATGGGCGTAAAAAGATCCGTTAGGGAATGGGGAAGAATAATTTTAGGAGAGCTTGAAGAGATTGGCGATTTACTAGATCAAATTAACGGTAACCATAGCTACTCGTCGTCAATTGCGAAGCAAATGGCAAAGATTGAAGATCCCAGTAGCACCCCTAGCGCTCGAATGTTAAAAGATTTAGAGCACCAGTCTTTTCAACAATTCGCTATGAAGCAAGGCCAGTCGCATAGGCAGTTTTTTTTATCAGAGCCTTTAGAAAAATCTGTTCAACAGTTATTTTTAGATCTGGTAGAAGTATCAATTGAAAGTCAACGTCGAGAAGATGCACTAAGAGAAAAACCATTTTCAGATTACCTCTTCAAAGTACAAACGGAATATCAATCGATATATCAATCGATGTTAGGTGAAATGTGAACTACCTCGCGCATTTTAAACTCGCAGAAAACCATCCTAAATTACTTGTGGGGAATTTACTTGCAGATCATGTCAAGGGCAGATTAGTAGGACAATTAGAGCCAGGTATTGAATCAGGGATTCGTCTGCATAGAGCAATCGATGCATTTACAGATTCTCATCCCTTGGTTCAATCTAGTCGTGCGAGATTCCATTATAAGTATCGGCGATACGGAGGAATAATCACTGATATCGTGTTTGATCATTTCCTGGCAATCAACTGGAAACACTATGACAGTCGTCCTTTAGATGTTTTCTGTCGAGATACAACGAATGAAATTATGCGTTACAAAGGTTGTCTCTCAGATCCCGCGAGGGACCAAATAGAGCGAATGATAGAGCACAGGTCGATGGAGCATTACGTTGATCCCAGGTTCATTAGAAGATCTTTGGTCTATCTTTCAAAGAAATTAAAAAGGAAAAATCCCTTAGATTCAGGGTACTCTCAATTTAAGACATTTGAGCTAGCACTTAAAAGGGACTTCTTTCTTTTTTTCCCCAAACTACAAAATTTTGCCCATTCTTGGATTCAAGAACATTACCATCTTAATTAAAGGTCTAGATACAATGAAGGTTCCAAACTCTCATAGCACTAATGGCATAGTTTGTTTTGCCTGTCTGGCTCTCCTGCTCACTGCGCTTTTTATGGAGCATTCTATGGGACTTGAGCCCTGCCCCCTTTGTATTCTACAAAGGATTCTAGTAGTCGCTGTTGGTTTAGTTAGCCTTATTGCATTCCTAGTTAAACCGGGCGTTATAGGCATCAGATTATCCAGTGGCTTGTGCTTGATACTGTCGGGACTGGGGACCGGACTAGGTGTCAGACATTTGTGGCTTCAGAGCTTACCAGCAGATCAAGCACCTGCTTGCGGCCCAGGCCTAGAATACCTAATGGATGTCTTACCTCTGCTTGACGTATTAAAAATTATATTGGAAGGAGATGGTTCGTGTGCTGAAGTTGTCTGGTCTTTATTTGGAATTAGCATACCTGGCTGGACGCTTATAGGTTTTATTGGTCTAATTCTAGTTAGCTTAACGCAAATGATACAACCGAGACCAAACTAGGCTATTCTGAGGTTTTTTTATGACAAGACGTTTTCCAAACACTCGTATGCGAAGAATGCGCAGCGAAGAATTTGCCCGACGGATCATCCGTGAAACAACCCTCAGTCCGAACAACCTAATTTATCCCGTATTCGTAATGGAAGGCACGAAAGAGCTCAAAGAAATCAAGAGCATGCCGGGAGTTATGCGAAAAAGTCTCGATCTACTCCTTAAAGAGTGTGAAGAAGTTGTTGATCTTGGGATACCCATGGTTGCTTTATTCCCATTGGTACCTAGCAACAAGAAATCACCTGAAGGTGAAGAAGCGTTCAACCCGGATGGATTGATACAGATAGCAATCAAGAACATCAAAGAACATTTCCCAGATTTAGGGGTTATGTCAGACGTTGCTTTAGACCCTTATACAACTCATGGACATGATGGATTAGTTGATGAAAATGGCTATATAAAAAACGATAAAACTATTGATGTCTTGACTAAACAAGCTCTCTCTCAAGCCCTAGCTGGAGTAGATGTGATCGCTCCATCAGATATGATGGATGGTCGAATCGGTGTAATTCGTAGTGCTTTAGAGAATGCCGGATTCTATAACACTAAAATACTCGCTTACTCAGCAAAGTACGCTTCCGCCTTCTATGGTCCTTTTAGAGATGCAGTTGGATCTTCGAATAGCCTATCTCCAATAAGCAAAGCTACATATCAAATGGATTCTGGTAATAGCGACGAGGCGCTTCTAGAAGTCGCTCTAGACATCTCGGAAGGCGCTGATATGGTTATGATTAAGCCAGGTATGCCTTATCTAGATATTGTAAGAAGAGTCAAAGATAAATTCAGAATTCCGACTGTTGTATTCCAAGTGAGCGGCGAATATGCGATGTTACGAGCAGCAATAGACAACGGTTGGTTGGAAGAAAAAGCTATATATGAAAGTTTATTGTCAATAAAACGCGCGGGGGCGAATGCAGTAATTACTTATTTTGCTAAGTATATCGCTGAATTAATTTTAAAAAAATCCCCATATGAATGACTTTTGTATATTAGGATTGTTAAAAAATGCATAGCAGCTTAGGATACTATCTTCTTGTTAAGTTGTTTGAATGGAGAAAGAATGTCAGAAATTAGTCATACCTCTGATGGGTCATTTGAAAATGACGTACTAAAATCGGATTTACCTGTGTTAGTGGACTATTGGGCTGAATGGTGCGGACCTTGCAAAGTTATAGCGCCAGTGTTGGAAGAAATCGCTCTGGAATATAAGGGCAGGATGAAAGTCTGCAAGCTTGATATTGATGAAAATTCAGACACTCCGCCAAAATATGGTATTCGAGGTATTCCAACACTTATGTTATTTAAAAATGGTGCCGTCGAAGCGACTAAGGTGGGTGCATTATCGAAATCACAACTGACAGCGTTCTTAGATAGTAATATTTAACAATACGAATAAGGGACCACCACCGGAAAAAAAGGTTGACAAGTTAGAAAAACTAAAGCATTTTACACTCTGTTCTAATTCGCTCACAAAAGAAATTTTAACCCCAGCGTACCTAATCCGTATTTGCTCTAGATAAAAACAATCTAACGCATTCGCGTAGTCCTCTGAATAAATTAAAAAACCCGAAAATGCAAACATGAACTTAACCGATCTTAAAACTAAACCCATCCCCGAACTACTGCAGATAGCCCATGAAATGGGGATGGATAATCTCGGGCGCTCCCGCAAGCAAGAAATCATTGCAAGCGTCCTTAGGAAACACGCAAAAAGTGGAGAAGCAATTTTTGGTGACGGAACTCTGGAGATTCTCCAAGATGGATTTGGATTTCTAAGATCACCGGATAGCTCCTACCTTGCTGGTCCAGACGATATTTACGTATCACCCAGTCAAATAAGGCGATTTAATTTAAGAACAGGTGATACTGTCTCAGGTAAAATTAGGCCGCCCAAGGATTCTGAGCGTTACTTCGCGCTTTTAAAGGTCGACAAAATAAACTTTGCTGACCCGAACGAATCAAGAAATAAAATTCTCTTTGAGAATCTGACTCCTCTCCATCCAGATATACCACTTTGCTTAGAGGCAGGTAATGGCTCAACAGAGGACCTCACTGCACGTATAATTGATTTGACAGCCCCAATAGGTAAGGGGCAGCGAGGCCTCATCGTCTCTCCTCCCAAAGCAGGGAAAACATTGATTCTACAGAATGTAGCGCAATCAATAATGCGAAATAATCCGGAATGTCATCTTATCGTTTTACTTATAGATGAACGCCCAGAAGAAGTGACTGAAATGCAACGGTTAGTGAGGGGCGAAGTAGTAGCAAGCACCTTCGACGAGCCACCTTCTCGACACGTTCAAGTGGCGGAGATGGTTATTGAAAAAGCGAAACGTCTGGTCGAGCATAAGAAGGACGTTATTATACTCTTGGATTCGATAACCCGTCTTGCACGAGCCTATAATACCGTTATACCAGCATCTGGTAAGGTTCTTACGGGCGGAGTAGATGCACATGCTTTAGAGAGACCTAAGCGCTTCTTTGGCGCCGCAAGGAATCTAGAAGAAGGAGCTAGTCTTACAATAATAGCAACGTGTTTAATTGATACTGGATCCAAGATGGATGAAGTTATCTATGAAGAATTTAAAGGCACAGGAAACTTAGAACTGCATCTAGAGAGGAAAGTAGCGGAAAAACGGGTATATCCTGCAATAAATATAAGGCGCTCAGGAACCCGTAAAGAGGACCTGCTTATGACGGATGAGCAGCTCCAGAAAGCGTGGGTCTTAAGAAAGCTGCTACATGAAATGGATGATCTTCAAGCCATCGAATGGTTGTTGGACAAGTTGCGTAAAGGTAAGACTAATGAAGAATTTTTCTCATTAATGAAAAAGAATTAA
>MDTB01044893.1_pt1 | contig 16642 bp, 31 predicted proteins | sample 811161 | NCBI WGS metagenome assembly MDTB01 (sample SAMN05326650, study PRJNA326480) | marine metagenome | isolation source: seawater | place: Mediterranean Sea | collected 2009
AATTTCTAATATAGATGATGTTACAATCCACTTAGAAACCCAATCACCAGAGATATCTCAAGGAGTTGATAGTGGTGGAGCGGGAGACCAAGGTATTATGATTGGCTATGCGTGTAACGAGAACCAAGAATATGTTCCACAAGAGTATTTTTTGGCTAGAAATCTCAATAGATATCTATATGCTAGTTACCAAACAGATGGAAAAACTCAAATTACGATGAATGGTAACTCATTAAGAGTTGTTGCTTCGTTTCAAGGAGCTCCAAAAGAACAGTTAGAGAAGAAATGTGAGAAATTTTTCTCTCAATTTCCTCAATATAGAATAGATGCATTACATTGTAACCCAGCTGGAGATTGGGATATCGGAGGATTTTCCGCCGATGCAGGGTTGACAGGTAGAAAATTGGCCGTAGATAACTATGGCCCACGAGTTCCACTAGGTGGAGGAGCGTTCAGCGGGAAGGATGCTAGTAAAGTTGACCGTTCAGCTGCATATATGGCAAGAAAAATAGCCGTAGATATACTAAAAGAGAAGGGGGCTAAAGAGGTAGTAGTTCAACTTGCGTACGCAATTGGGTACAATCAACCTCTACAAGCCAGTGCTTTGGTGGATGGAGAACACCAATTTGTGACTGGATACGACCTTTCACCTAATGGAATCATAGAACAACTCGATTTAAAACAACCAATATATGAAAGAACAGCCAATTTCGGACACTTCGGATGTGGATTTACCTGGAGATAACGAAGATAAATACCCAAAAGATATACAAGGTACTAAATTTGACAAGTATTATCACGATTTTTTCAACGATAAGTTTGTTAACGAGGTAGTTTATCCATTTAAAAACGATGGATACTTTGTAGATTGTGGTGCTACTGATGGAATTTTACAATCTCAATCAAAAACTTTAGAAGATAAAGGGTGGAAAGGATTATGTATAGAACCTAATTGGGCATTTATTGATGATTTAAGAAAGAATCGTAAGTGTAAAGTATCACAAACCGCCATTGTACCAAAAGAATATCAAGGAGAACATTCATTTTATCAAGGAGAAGCTCACACTTTATCCCATATTATATTAAAAGCAGATGATATGCATAAAGAATCATATAAAGTGGGTGGTCAAGATATCCATACAATACTGAAAGACAACAAGGCTCCAAAGTTTATTGAGTTTATGGGTATTGATATTGAGGGAAGTTTTGGAGATTCGTTTTCAATCGAAGAAAAAATGTTAAAAGAACTTCTTGAAAGTAAAGATTATACAGTAGGATTCTTTTCAATTGAACATTATTGGCCTCCTACGGTGGACTCTATTTTTGATAGTTATGATTATGTTAGAGTTTATAATCCATATCTAAAAGGAATATGGTTAGACCAAGAGAGTGGGTTATCATACAGTTTATCCCCTTGGGGTCATTTCATCTGTCAACAGACCGGTGAAGAAAAGAAAATAAATGTAAATCACTTGAAAAGGATAGAATGGGAGTGTTACTATGTACACCTCGATGTACTAAAAGAGAATAAAGTTTTGAAAAGATTTTTAACCCCTTAGTAGCTTAGTAGCTATAGTAGGGCCACTCCTCAGTTGCAGGTTGTCCCCCCTACCCCCCATTATTAGCTATTAGCAAGCTTAACTATATATAAAATAAAAAAACCATATAAAAATATAATCAAATGTTCTCAATGTGATGAAGAGTTTCCAAGCGGATATGAATACAGATTACATTGGGAAGAAAAACATTTCTATCCTTTCTTAACAAAGGATGGGTTTGATTACAAAAAAGCTAGAAGAAAATTATGAACATAAAACAACACTTACAGAGATACATAGGTTGGTACTTCTTAGGGGCATCAATCTTATTGATTATAGGAGGAGAAGGATTTACCGGCTTCCTTATAGGATTAGTAACACTTTTAAAAGTACCACCATTTGATTGGGTAGGTAGAGGATTTGATTGGGCTGGTGAAGTAGGAACAAAATGGGGATTGAAACTCAAAGCATGGAAAGAACAACAATCAAGACCAATCAGAGTATTGGTAACAATAATAGCAATCATCATAATAATACTAATCTTTTGGTTTATGCCCGAATGTGAATTATGTTAAGAAAAATTTACATATGGTTAAGGGTAATCTTTATTAGGATACCAATAGAGATAAAGTACAAACTACAAGAGATGTACGATATGGAAAACTTTAAATAGATATGAAAAACAAACTTTGGATATATGGTTGTTCATATTCTGATAATTGGAATGATAGGGTCATCCCATATGATAATACATGGTATGGTATTATAGCGGATAAACTTAATCTTGAATATAAAAGAATATGGGGTAACAACCATTGTGAAGTAGATAAGGCAACACACTTTGCTACTGGAGGAGAAGGTTGGTTATTTACACAACAAATGATTCTTCGGACTGCTAAACTTTGGAATAAGAACGACTTAGTTATAATAGAAGAACCTCCAAGAAATAGAACAAGAATTTTCAACCTCGATTCCAAATACTCCCTACACAACCTAGACCATAACGACAAAATTCTGTCACAAATAGTACCTGAGCACTACAACCACATAAGAAAGGATTACCAAGTATATACCTCAGAGGTCGATAGACTCGATGAGATAGAGTTTAATAAGAAAGAAAAAAATTGGGTAATGATACAAGAGTTGCTTAACTTTTTACAGTATAGGGATACCCTCCTATCGCTCAGTAACCTACATCCTAACATATACACATGGAGTAACGATGGAGATGCATTCAACTTCTACTGGCACAAGGACGGTACTAAGAGTGAAGGAAACTTAAATCCCTTTTGGAATACTTATAAAGAGGGTATGGGGAGTAGACTACTAAAATTTGGGGAGTTTGACAACTTCACCGAATGGATGGGCAACTATCCTTCGTATTGGAACGATATAAAGGAACTAGACAATCATCAAAACAAGACAGGACATCTTGCACAAGGTTGGATATTCTTAGAACAGTTAGAAAACTATCAATATATATCAAGATAAAAAAGTCCGAAGCGAACCGACACAAAGAGTTATGACAAAAAAGATAGTAAAACATTTGGATATATGGATTTAATTTCGTATATTAGCTGTATAAACCTTTAAAATAAAAAATAGATATGGGAAATAAACAATACAAATCATTTAAATCTGGCGGCACACAATATCATACATTTGACAGTAAATTCCATAGTTGGGATGGGCCGGCAATAATTCACGAGAATGGTGATTGCGAATATTATGTATATGGAAATAAAAAAACAAAACAAGAGTTTCAAAATATGTTAAACGATATGAAACTTAATAATAACGCAACCTCGATTCCGAAAAACATATAATGAAGTATGACCCTAAGAATCCTCTAAGTGATGAGGAATTAGATAAACTAGGTAAAGAGGATTTCGATGGATTCCTTGAATACCTTGATGGTATGTCTGAACATAAGAAGAGAAAGAAGAATCCAAGAGTAAAAGAAATGAAGGAGAAGAAAAGAGAAGTATTGAGAAAAACAGGTATATATAAAATCAAAACTAATAGAGACCAATGGTTCGATTAATATGAGAAAGTTATTATTTAAAATAGTAGAAGAACAAAACACAAGATTTTGGGAAGTTGTTACAGATAGAACCCCTCAATGGACTGAGGCACAATATCTGAGGAATAGAACTAATACAACAATGGAGTTGGTAAGTGATGAAGAAACAGAAGAAACAGAACCGATATCAAGAGAAGGTTGATTGGGACGATATAACTATCGGTGAACTATCCCACCAAATCGGCAAGAAGATGACCGAGAAAGTTGTGAAGAGTAAGAAAAACTATACTCGTAAACAGAAACACAAAAACATGGGGGATTAGCTCAGCTGGCTAGAGCACTTCGCTTGCACCGAAGAGGTCATCGGTTCGACTCCGATATCCTCCACAATATTGGCCCGTTCGTCTAGTGGTTAGGACGCAAGGTTTTCATCCTTGTAACAGGAGTTCGATTCTCCTACGGGCTACAAAATTAAGATTATGAATATGAACAATCCACAATATGATTATACAAAAGGAATGTTAGTGTTTGCAACAGCAGCTGTAGCATTGTCATTCTTTACTTGTATTCCTTTTTTCCCTACATGGTTTGAACTTAATATACTAGAATCATTTGGAGTGATTATGTTAATGGTTGCTATAAGGAACTATTACATGATGGGGAAAGATGAGTAGATATCCACCTTACAAAAGACCAATACAAAACATAAATGGTAATCTGTATATAATTCACGCAGAATATCCTATGGATAAAATAAAAGATGTAAAGTTGGTAAAGGAATGGTTAGGAGTAGATACTGTATTTACACAACACTCAAGTAGAACATATTGGTTTTGTGAAACAATAGAAGAAATAGATTGGGAAGCAATATGATAGAGAAAGTATTATTTACTGAAGAAGAATGTGAACAAATCATGAACCTTGAGGGAGGTAAATGGTTTGAAAGTAAAACTGTCAACAGACAAGACCAAGAACTACATAGTATAAATCCATTTAGAATATCTACACAAAGACAAGTTTTAATACCTAAAGATTCTTTTATAACAGAAAGATTAAAACAGTTTGGAGTTAAGAAAATAGTAAATATTCAAAAGTTTAGACACCAAGAAGAATTTGACAACAATTCATACGATAGAAACTTAGCTTCAATTTTAAAATACACAAAAGGTGGTAAGTTTAAAAGACACCAAGATAGAGGTTCAAAAGGAACAGAGTGGAGATATAGAACCATACTAATACAACTATCTAATGAAGATGAATACGAAGGTGGTGATTTATCTGTTTGGGATACGAACAATAACGAAACTAAAATAAGTAAACAAAGAGGTAATGCGGTAATGTTCGACTCACGATTGTATCATCAAGTTCACCCACTAATTTCAGGTACACGATATGTATTAGTAATGTGGCTACCACATGAATCATTTGAAATAAAAAAGACAGTGTTATGAGCTGGGTTGAATATTTTAGAAATATAGCTGAAAAAGTAAAGGAGAAATCCAAAGATGAACGCACACAGATTGGTGCGGTTATTGTTGGTAAAGATAAAGAAATTGTTTCAACTGGTTATAATTCTTTTCCTAGAGGAATTAACGATTATAGACCAGAGAGACAAGAACGACCAGAAAAATATTACTGGTTCGAACACGCTGAACGAAATGCAATTTATAATGCTGCTCGTATTGGCGTTTCCACTAAGGGATGTACTATGTACTTAACTTGTGGAGTACCTTGTGCTGATTGTGCAAGAGGTATTATAAACGCTGGGATTAGTAGAATATTTGTAACTAGATATGCAAAAGGAGCAAAATCTCAGAAATGGTTAGATTCAGCTGAACGAAGTTTAGAAATGTTCGAAGAGGCTGGAGTTAATGTTCAATGGTACGATGAAGTTAGTATAATATAAACATGCAAACAATAGAAGAATACTTGAAAGATAACGATACACAAAAAATAGTTAATGAGATAATCGAGTTAAAACTCAAACACCCCCTATCAGAAGAGGATAAATTGAGATTACAAAAGTTACAACAAAAACTAGGCAAGTAATGACAGAAGAAAAAGAAATAGAAGAAATTCTATATGAATCACATTCGGTAGGAATGCGAAAGGACGTAATGAATAGAGCTCAAGATATAATGGGTACTGAAGATTTCCAATCAGATTACAGAAATCGAAGGGTTGATGCTTATCAACAAGCATATAATGAATTAGTTGAGAGTAAATTATAATATCCAATATTTATATACATGGCAGTATATTCACCAATTGGTAGACCAGGACAATATTCATTCGAACAAGTAACACAACCCGATGGTACAAGGTGGGTATGGAATGCTATGGTTTATCGTTGGGAAATGAGTGGTGGAACTCAATACAACATAAGAGCTACAAAAACCCCACAACAAGTTGCAAATGATTTAAGAGGTCAAAACGCATCAACTGAAGAAATAATGAGAGCAGTTGCTGAACAAACAAACAGATTAACTGCACCAGCTCAAAATTATCAATTTAATAGAGGTGTTACAACAGCATTAGGTAATGAAATATTAGATGGACAATCACAAATAACCGCTGAAACACAAATATTACAAGATTATGCACAAGGAGGATTATCAACTGAAGCTAGAGATGCAATAGAAGATAGTGGTGAACTTAGTAGAATGGTTGAGTATAATCAAGAATTTGCTGATACTAAGGTTGATGTAGTAATACCACCAGATGCTGCACCCACACCCCCACTACTAAGGGTACAACAACCCACAACGATACCAGCACCAACTGTTCCTATTTCAATACCGAAACCAGCACCAGCACCATCAACACAAGCACCACCATCGGTTTATATACCAGATACCGACCCAGCTGATGATGATGTAAATTTAGGTATAGTTGAATCAGGTAGATTTAAAAAGATTGATACCGACCTTCCTGCAGTTACAATTGTTAACACATATCCTGTCTCAGAGGATAGAAACAAATCAGTAAGTAACTTTCTTACAGAAGTAAGAAGAGCTTATAAAAAAACTACTAATGGAGTAGAACATAAGGCTGGTAGATTTAGTAATACAATAAATCAAAATAGTGGATTATATAATGGGAGACGAAGAATATCTCCTGATATGCCTTTACCAAAACTATTTGGAGAGATAGAACCAATTGAGGGTACTGTTATTTATAGAAATCTTGGAGACGAATTAACACAATTTAGATTTCAGATACTATTTACAGATAGTGGAAATAAGTATATAAGTAAAGGATTAAAAGATGATTTAGATTATGCTAAAAAAAATGGTAATCCATATTTCACGTCTCACTTGATACCACGAATAGAATTAAATAAATTTAAAATGCAAAGCTATATAGAATCTTTTAAAGCTGAAGAAGAAAAATGGGGAGTAGAGTTATATAATTCATTGAGTACTGGTACACAACTTGTTGGAGAACGAGAGGTTGTAAGATATATAGATTCAATACTATATGATTCCCCAACCGACTTGGATAATCAATTTATAAAACCATACAAACGAGGTACTATAATATCCTCTCATTGGTTCTCTCAAAATCCAGAGGGTATTGGAAGTACATCTGATATACCCACACCTGATATACTACTAGACAACCAGGCAGATACTGATACAGCTAGTGATTCAGCAACATCGTACGGTAGTTAAATAAAAATATTAAATAAAAGGTTATGAAATTAAATTACTATTATATAGGAATAGCCATCCTACTTTATATAATTGGCCAAACCGCAGTGTGGTTTCAACACAACTGGCAATTCAAAGACCCAACTAAATCACCATCATGGTGGGGTTGGTATCTAATGGCAATTCCTTTAACATGGGTATTCTTACAGGCAACTAAGGTTGGAGTGCAAGGATTCGATGGTAATTTATGGCCAAATAGATTTATTGGATTTGTAGTAGGAATGGTATCCTACATCATTCTAACGAGTTATTATTTTAATGAACACCTAACACCAAAAATATTAATACAATTAACATTATGTTTTTTAATACTAGCTGTTCAAATTTTGTGGAAAACTTAATATTTATAGATATGAGGAACATCTACCAAAAAGTATCTTGGAGAAAATATCTAATCCCAAACCAAAGGGAATGGATTACTGAATACATGGAACATCATGGAGAGGATTTCTATACCAGAGCGGTAGATATGATTAATGAGGCATGGAAGTATAATAGAAAATCTTTTATATTGGCAAAACTTATAAGAACAAATATATGTGTTTACATAGACCAAAGTGAATATGAACTAGCTATGAAATATTGTATGAATTGGTTTGAACGAAATGAACATTATGAATACTGTGCTATAGTAAGAGATTACTTACTAGAAAGAAAAGGAAGATTTAAAAAGAGAAGTTTTAAAGAAGAATTAGCGAGTTTAATATCATAAAAAAATATTTACAAGATACTTATATAAAGAACTCATACAAAGAAAAGCATAGATGAAAGGTACTTTATTTTCAAGTGATTTTATTATTGATGAATCTAATAAGTTAAGATTATTAGAGTTCAATACAGATACTGCAATGATAAACGATATATTAAATACGCGTTTAGATTTTACAGCATTCATATCTTTATTACAAAGTAATAATATTACAAAATTAACAGTTGTATATAAAGTATTTCATAGAAACTTTATTGAAAAACTAACTTCAGTAATCGGTAGCGATGCAACATTTATAACTGAGATAGTTAAAATAGAAGAAGATAGAAACACAATATACCCAACAAATGTAACAGATGAAGCAGATAGGTTTATCCTAAGATTGGCATATGATGAAAACGCTATATTTGATAGTACATATTGTAAACAAAGAATAGAAGTTCTAAAGATATTTAAAGATAACGATAACGAATCATCTGTACCAGAGTTTAGATATAGTGGTAGTGCATGGGAAGGAAACACATTTTCTTCATCTATAAACGCAAGTGATACTTATCCAGATATAGTAGAAAAAGATTCATCTGAAAGACACTCACCAATAACATTCCACAAGTTTGTAGGAACTGCAGAATCATCATCGACAGATATTAACGATGATTACTTCTGGAACTATTTAGATAGAAGTGATAGATATATAGAAAAATATCATACTAACCCAACTCAAATTTCAAATGGAAAGATACAAGCAATTAGACAATTTGGTATCCTTTATGGAAGCGAAATAGAATATGTAAGTTTAGGTAGTTATAAGATTGACGCAATGTACGATATACCAAACATATCTTCATTGAGCTCAAATACTGCTGTGATTGATATACCAATAAAACACTATTTTGAATACACTACTAATTTTGTAAAATATAATCCATTAGTACAAGATGCAATATTAACATCAGAAAAACTTCAAAAGGCAGATGATAGTTTTGTTGGAGTGGGAGATTTATCAACGGGTGATACTATTAAATCGTTTTTCTTAAGTGGTTCACCAGATACAGATGATTACGATGTATTTTCTTCGTGGTCATATGATGGTAAAGATTTGCCAGATAATTCAATAGTAACATCATCAGTTGTTGAAACATTACATTCATCATCACTTTGGTATGGTACTGGTATCGAATTAACACTAGGAACTGGTGAAGAAATATATGTATCATCAAATAAAAACTTATTAACATACAACTCACAATCAGATGAGATACAATTTAAATCAGCTTTTTGGATAACAGCTTCTGATGATTATCTTATAGATAAGGATGGAGATTTATTATCGATATCACAATCTAACATATTTGTAACAGGCGATATAGATACACACAAATTTTATAGAATAGATGTGGAAGATACAGATACATTTTTCGTATCATCATCATCACCATTTATTGTACACAACGCACCATGTTTTATTGCTGGTAGTAAGGTTCATGTAGAATCCAAAGGTATTACAAATATAGAAGATGTAAAAGTTGGTGATAAAGTAATATCATATAATCACGATAATGATACTGCAGAATACAAAGAAGTCAAAAAGATTAGAATTAAATCAAATGAAAATGTTATAAAATATGTATTTGAAAATGGAACTGAACTAACAGGTACTCCAGACCATCCTCTATTTGTATGTGGAAAAGGATATTCATCTTATTATCCTAGCCAAACAAAAGAAGATAGTGGTATTGATGTAGAACAAATTTTAATAGGAGATGAAGTTTTACATATTGATGGATATGGAGTTGCTATTACAGATATAATAGAACAAGAAGATTCAACAACAGTTTATAACTTAGATGAAGTTGACGGTAACAATAACTTCTTTGTAGAAGATTTCTTGGCACATAACAGAATGCCACCAGGTGGTGTACCCGGCGGTGACCCAACTTGTTTTGCAGCAGGTACACATATATCTTTATCAAATGGTGATGTTAAAAACATAGAAGATATAGTTGTGGGTGATGAAGTATTAGGTTGGGATGGAACAAAAATAGATTCAGCTGAAGTAATTGCAACTGATGATTCACACTTTGTTGGTTCTCATGCAGATGCGTGTAAACTACTAGGTGATGAACCATCACTATATACAATAAATGATACTGATATTGAGTTTACACCAGAACACCCGTTCTTAACAAAAGAAGGTTGGAAATCATTAGTACCAGATGAAAACCAAGAACCTTATCTATCAAACAAACAACCAAAGATACTTCAAGTAGGAGATAGTATATGTGTAAACACCGAATGGAAAGAGATAGAGGATATTAGAATAGTTCGTTCTGATGCAAAAGAAAAAGTTTATAATATAACAGTAGATAGATTACATTCATATATTGCTAATGGAATCATCGTACACAACAAATAAGAATCATGAGTAAACCAACCATATACAAAAAAACTAATAGAACAACAGGTAGAACTACACACGCTCTAAGTAGTGATGAACAAACTCAGGTTACTAATTTAATTTCTACTTTTATTACCTATTTCAAAGCAAAACACCTATAATTTTATATTTATAGTAGAACAAGTATAATTGTTATTACTATGCGAAAAAATGATTTTTATGAAATGCAAATTCATAAAAGTGAGTTTACTCCATTAAGTTTCGATGACTCATTTAGAATAGAAGTAGTTGATACATTAACTACTAAATCAGAAATTCACTTTAAAAATATCATATCATCTATTGATGAGCGATTATCTGATTGGGATGATAGACCTACTATTGAAGATATTGAAAAAAGATTAGATGGAGTATCTAAATCAACTTTATTTTTCCACGAAAACTTTAACGAAGTAATTGGGTGGGGCTGGTTTTCTAATGTATTTACATATGATTGGATAAACGAAGTACACCCATTACCAACTAAGAACTCAATATATTGGGGAGGAACTTATATACGCAAAGATTTAAAAATACCAAGAACTACTGGAGTACAAATGTACAACTATGGGTTTAGAATGTTTTTAAGTGAACACGATTATATGTACGGTTATATGGATAGCTGGAATAAAGCTCCTATAAAGATTTGCCACAAGATAGGTGGTAGACAATTTAACTTTATAAAAAATTATAAAAGATAAGGAAACCAAATGGCTCTAAATACAAGTAAAGTACCACCAAAAGGTAAGGTAAAGTTTTCAATAAACTTATCAGAAGAACAAAAGATGGCAAAGACAAATATCTTATATCATCCCTACAACTTTGTAGTAGGAAAGGCTGGTAGCGGTAAAACTCTACTAGCAGTTCAAATAGGTTTAGATATGTTTTTTCAAAGAAAGATTAATCAAATCATTATAACAAGACCAACAGTATCAAACGAAGATAATGGATATCTACCAGGTTCACTTGATGAAAAGATGGAGCCATGGCTAGTACCAATTCGTTCTAACATGAGAAAGGTTTATAACAAACCATCTATATTACAGAAGATGGAATCAGATGAGAACATCGAATTAGTATCACTATCTCATTTTAGAGGAAGAACATTTGAAGATGCATGTGTTATAGTAGATGAATTTCAAAACTTAACAAAACAACAACTTAGTATGGTACTAGGTAGGTTAGGAAAAGGCTCTACAATGATATTAACAGGTGACCCACAACAAATAGATTTAAAGTTTCCAAATGACTCTGCAATACACGAAGTACCAAAGGTAAAAGAATCACAATATGTATATTCAATTAATCTATTGGATAACCATAGACATGAATCATTAGACGAGATATTAAGATTGTTACAAGAATACGCATGAAAGTATTAATATTAGGTATTGGTAGAAGTGGCACATCATCATTAATGAATGGTATTGCAGAACAATTCGATGTAAGGGTATCAGAACCCTTTCACTTTAGACAAATTGTTAAACACTACAAAGAGCAAGAATGGCCTCTGAAGGTATTAGAAGATAAAGGTAATGTAGTTATTAAATCTTTAATAAACCAAACACCACTCCACATGGATGTAAACACCGATGAAGAAATGGAAGGGTTTTATGTTGATTGGTCTAAAGAGTTTGATAAAACAATTCTATTAAGTAGAAAAAATATTAAAGAACATTGGGAGAGTTGGTTAAATCTTATGTACAGATTCTATCAAGTACACAAAGAACCATGGCCAGGAGATAGAACCCAAGAACCTAATTGGGTTCGAAATGTACATGAAAAATGGTATTGGGATGCGATACCACAAGATTTTATAGATTTACAAACACCTATAAAATATAAATTTGAACAACATCACGAATCTATTAAAGTAATATCTGAACGATTAAATGTTCCAATAACATATTATGAGGATTTATATGGTGAGGATAGAATGGAATCCTTTGAAACAATAAACAAATGGGAATTAGATTTAGACCCATTTGAACTAAACGAATACCTACACCCAAGCAACAGATATAGACAATTTGGGGATAGAAATCCTATATAAATAATTGCAAAATAAGTGTTAAAAAGTTTGGAGCTTTGAGCTTTTTTTCGTATATTAGCTATGTAAGATTGAGAGTTATGAAAGAAATATCAAGAAGTGAATTAGAAAAAGTGTTGTTAAACAAAAACTTTATTGGTGACTTTGAACTAATGAGTTCAATGATGAATCCAAAAATTCTTTATTCAGTACTTAACGAAATTGAAACAGTAAACAATATTAAACTTTAAAATAAATTAAATGATTAAAAGTAAACAAAACTTAAATAGAGGAATTGAAATCGATTTGACTGGACCTGAAGGAAATGCATATTTCCTAATGGGAACAGCAAAGAAGTTATGTAGAGAATTTGGAATAAATTCTAAACCATTATTAGATGAAATGATGAGTTCAGATTACGAAAACTTAATAAAGGTATTCGATAAAAACTTCGGTACTTTTGTAACTTTATATAGATAATAATTAAAACTTAAAATATGATTAAAACAATTAAATCTAAACTACTAACCTATCTATTCAAAGATTGGGTAGAAAATGAATTCGATGTAGAAACCTTAGAGGTTACCAAAGCTATGATTACTCAGAAAGAAGTAAAACTAAAGTATATAATAGATAAGGTTAACCACAAACCAGTACTAGGATTCCACGCACACTTGCAAAAAAATCAGTAAAAAATTTGGTAGTCTAATATATTTTTCGTATATTAGCTATGTAAGATTGAGATAAAAAGAGAAAAATATGTTAAAAGAAATGAATTTAGGATTAGTAAAAATGAATGAAAGTGAAACTATGTTGACTGGTGTTCAATATATGTTATCTAAGTGGGAGAGAAAATTAGGAGATACACTTACTATTGATGGAGTAAAATGGAGAGTTGGAATCATCGGTGATACTAAAAACGATGTAATATCTGCCCTTAATGAGATTGTTAAGAAACAAAACAAAATAGTAAGAAAACAAAAATACTACCAAAATAAAAAAGAAAACCAAATGATGAATGATATGTTGGCAAATGTATTATCAGATTTACAAATAGGATTTTCATATGAATCATAAAAAAATATTATATATAGATATGGATGGTGTGTTAGTTGATTTAGAAACACACTATAAACAATTCTTTGTGGATAACCCACACTTAATAGATAAATTCAAAAACTGTCCTGACCATATACCAGGTATATTTAGAGACCCACCACCTTACGAGGATTGTATCCAGGCGGTACACAAACTATATGATTCAGATAAATACGATATGTTTATCGCAACAGCTGCACCTTGGGGTAATCCAGATTCCTTAACTGATAAAAGATATTGGATAGAAAAACATTTTGGGTTGATGTTTCATAAAAAGATTTTTACAACACACAGAAAAGATTTGTTAATAGGTGATTACCTAATTGATGATAGAACGAAAAATGGAGCTGGTGATTTCAAAGGAGAACACATACAGTTCGGTTGGGATTATGAAAACAAAAAATGGAATGAGTTTCATAATTGGGATAAAGTATTAACTAAATTATTATAAAATGAATAAACAATTCGATAGTATAGATTTTCTATTACGATTCGCATTTGTGTTCTACTCATTAATGTTTATTGGATTAGTGGGTTGTTCACCAGATGATGAATTATATATAGAACCACAAACGCCAATCATGGAATTGGACGGTAGATTACCAATGGATGGAAATGGATTTTATCATTTAGATTTAAATGATAGTTCGTGGCAAACAATTCATAGGGTAACAGGTAGAGTTCTATATGTTACAGAACCAACTAAAGTAGGTTGGGATAGTAACTTGTATTGGACACATGAAAATCAATTGGTATCTACAACTAATTGTTGTTCTTATGTAGGTGATGAAGGTGAAATAAATACAATTGTAGCACCAACACAAGACCACATAGGAGATACCCTAAGATTAACAGCAACCATAAACGAGTGGTATGTAACTAAATCAATAAACATAGTATTAGAATGATACCTATAAAACTACGAGGTACTCCAATAACTGAGGAAACATTTAAGAAACAAGGATGGACAAAGGAAACCGAAGAAGGGTTATCAGGTGATTCATATTCCTTTTGGATATGTGCTCTACCCAAAAATAGTAAAGACCCATATACTCCTTGTTTTATATCTAGTCCAACAAATCAAAAATTTAAAGCTCTAAATGAAGGAGAGTTTATAGTTGAACTAAATGAATTAGGTGGATTAGGATTATGTCAAACAGAAGAAGAAATAGAAGTACTATATGAAATGTTAACTAAACAATCAATTTATAAATAATGAAAAACTATACAGCAGAAGAACTAAGTAAGAACTATGATAAATTCATAGAAGCTTTAAAGAAAGTATTTAAGGGTGAAAGATTAAAAAAACTCTTACATATGTACTCAGAAGATGAGTTAGGACAAGAACTTGCAATAGCACCAGCAAGTGGTAGATTACAATTTCATTCTGCATATGCTGGTGGTTATATAGACCATGTATTAAATGTAGCAAGAAATTCATTTAAGTTAAAAAAGGTATATGAAGAAGGTGGAGTAAAAGTAGATTTTACTGATGAAGAATTATTATTTGCTGCGTTTCACCATGATTTAGGTAAACTAGGAAATAGTGAAGGGCCACTTTATGTTTCAGAAACATCAGATTGGCACAGAAAGAATTTAGGAAGGGTTTATAAACATAATGATGAAATAAACTATATGGATGTTACTCATCGTGCATTAAACCTTCTAAACAACTATGGTATCAAGTACAACGAAAAAGAACAACTTGGTATAATGTTAGCAGATGGATTATATAATGAAGCAACCAAACCATATTTCATGGCAAGAAGTCCTGAGTATGGATTGAAAACTGATTTACCATATGTTTTACATTGGGCAGACCACATGAGTTGTAGACAAGAAAGAAAAGAGTGGGAAGATTCAAAACCATTCTAACTGACATATTGTCATGTTAAAAATAAAAAATACTGACATACTGTCATGTAATATGTATTGGTACGATATTGGTACTATATAGAGTGAATGTTAAATTAAATTAAAATAAATTATGTACACGATTAACAACTTTAATGACCTTATTGATGAGGTATTTTTAAATCAACCCTATAAGGCAAAAAATTACCACAACACAAACAACACATTTGATGTAACTACATTAGATGATGGTAAACAACAAGTTACAATACCAGTTATAGGTCACAACCCAAAAAATATTACAGTAGATGTTACTGAAGAAGAGATTAAAATTAAATCTAAGAAAGAAGAAAAATCTTCTGTATATGTAAAAGAAATAGATTTAAATCTTACAGTAGGTAAAGACTACGATGGAACAAAATCTACAGCTAAGTTTGATAATGGGTTGCTTATTCTCCTAATAGATAAGAAAACTAATAAAAAAGGTAAATCCTTAAAGATTTCTTACTAACACATATTTATACTGGCTAATAAAAAGGGGGTTGAAAAATCCCCTTTTTTTATATATACAATATTTATTATTATACAATAAACTATATTATTATGAAAGATGTTTATAAAACAAAGGTTTACAACTTACTTGAAGGAATCTCCTCTCGTGCCAAACTCTTGGATGATGGGATTACCGGTGTACGAAAAATTGACAACGATACTGCAAGAAATCTTATTGCCGAAGTTTCAAAACTAACAGAACAAACAAGAGAAATGATAGATATCTCTTAGAAAGGGAAATCACATGAAATTCAGAACCTTACTATTAGGATTATCCGCATTGTTCGTAGCATTTAATGCAGCGTTCTTTTCGGTAAGTGGACTATCTAAATTGTTCGCTGGAGCAGCATTATCTGTAATTGTTATGGCAAGTTCTTTAGAATTAGCCAAACTGATAACCGCTGGTTATCTTTACAATTATTGGGATAAAATAAATAAATCATTTAGATTGTATCTAAGTGGTGCTGTAATAATTTTAATATTAATAACTTCACTTGGTATCTATGGATTCCTTACATCGGCTTTCCAAGATACCTTTAATATGTTCTCTGCAAATGAAAAACAAAAATCATTTTTACAACAAAAAGAAAAGTTCTATTCTGATGATGTTGTTAGATACGATGAGGAACTTAAAAGAATATCTAATAACATCTCTACTCTTTCCAATGCTAAATCTCAACAAATCCAAG
>MDTB01005540.1_pt1 | contig 16639 bp, 24 predicted proteins | sample 811161 | NCBI WGS metagenome assembly MDTB01 (sample SAMN05326650, study PRJNA326480) | marine metagenome | isolation source: seawater | place: Mediterranean Sea | collected 2009
ATCTGGATATCGCAGACCGCTATCTCGATTTCATCACTGAGACGCTTCTTTAGATGAGACCGACACCTCGGCAATGGTGCTTCAGTTGGCAGCCGTAATGTCACCGCGCCCCGTCGCACCCGAGGTCACCCTTGGGGACAGGTTGTCATTTACCGCCTTCCTGGCGCTGGCTCTGCATGCCGCAATCATACTCGGCATCACCTTTTCATTTGAGGATCGCCAACCGTCAACGCACACGATGGAGGTGACCCTGGCCCAGCATCGTGCGGACGACAAACTCGAAAAGGCGGACTTTCTTGCCCAGTTCAATCAAATCGGCAGCGGCACCCTGGCGTCCGCAGAGATGATCACATCCCCTACCCAAGCCGGGTTCCACGATACAGAGATCAGCGAGACGACCTTGATCTCGGAAGTCAGCGCTCCATCGCAGCCTGTGCATGAAAACAGCACCCTCACCACGTCCCTGTCAGAAGAGAAGACGGCTGCCAACCCTGATACACCGGAGCCAAATCGGGAATCCACTAAATCCGGACAGAAGACACCGCTTCAACAAAGCCTGGAAATTGCCAGCCTTGAGGCCCGTCTCGCGCAGCAACGACAGGTGTATGCAAAAAAACTACTGATCAAGCGACTAACAAGCCTGTCCACCACATCGTCGGTTGACGCGTTCTACCTGAACTCGTGGCGCCGTAAAATCGAAAAAGTAGGCGATCTGCGTTATCCAGCGGAAGCTAAACGTCAGCAACTGTTCGGCAGCCCGCGGCTGCCGGTGATGATTCTCCCCGACGGTACGTTGAAACACGCGCATCTGCTTGAATCCTCGGGTGTGCGGGCACTCGATGACGCTGCGATCCGAATCGCGCAACTGGCGTCGCCGTTTGGACCCTTCCCGGATGAACTCCGGGAGACCACTGATGAACTCGAAATCATCCGCACATGGCCGTTCCGCAAGAACAGCTCGCTGCGAAGCTTCTGATTTTGGAATCCCTCAGAAACCACTTCCTGATCGCCTCTCCGCAGCTGACCGATGACTTCTTCGACCATTCGCTGGTTTATCTCATCGAACACAATGACGAAGGTGCGTTTGGCGTGATCATCAACAAGCCAGCACCAGCAAAGCTGTCCGAAATTGTCGACGATCTTCCCGAGGGACCGACTTCGCCACCGCTCATGGTCGGCGGACCGGTGAACCGAAACATGGTGCTGTTTCTGCATGACAACGACCCCCCTCAGACGGAATCCATGGGGCTGTGTGACGGCATTTTTCTCTCCAGTACGGCCGGTTTTCTTGAAGCGCTACGAAGCGGGGAGGCTCCTCTCCGATGCCACGCCTTTATTGGGTCGTCAGGATGGGCACCGGAACAACTTGACCAGGAAATCGCCCGCGATGCATGGATGGTAGTTCCCGCGAAGACCCACGTCATGTTCGATCTTCCGAACGATCAAAAACGTCAGGGGGCTGCGGATGTCCTGGGTATCGACCTCAACCTGATACAACCCACGGGCATGAATTGACCATGAGGCCCACGTTGACGGTATTGGGCTTTGATTTTGGCATGTCCCGGATCGGTGTCGCCGTCGGGCAATCGATCACCCGGACCGCATCTCCGCTCGCTATCGTCGGGGCCCGCGACGGTATCCCTGCCTGGCAGGATCTCGATGAGTTCATCAAGCAGTGGCAACCCAGCCATCTCATCGTCGGTGAACCGATCAACATGGATGGATCGGATAGTCAGATGGCAAGGCTGGCCCGCAAATTCGCGCGCCGGATTGAGGCACGCTGGCATATTCCCAGTGAGATGGTCGATGAACGGCTCACGTCAGCGGAAGCCCGTTCACTCAGCGACGAGGTTCGTGTTGATGACGTCGCGGCCGTGCTCATCACAGAGACCTGGCTTGCGTCACACCAGGCTCAAAACCCCACCTAACGTCGTCGTAACTCATCCTCGGTCGACTTGGACATCAGTTCTTTCAAACTGTGGGCTTCAACCTTCCTGATCAGGTCAGAGACCAGCGGAGTGTTAATCAGGATTTCGATAGCCGCACGAGGGCCTTCGCCATCCAATGTTGGAATCAACTGCTGCGCCACCATACCGCGCAGGTTCAAGCTCAAGTCCATCCATACCTGGTTGTGTCGTTCCGACGGGAAGAAGTTGATAATCCGATCTAACGCCTGGTTGGCATTGTTCGCGTGCAGTATCGCCAAGCAAAGGCGTCCGGTCTCCGCAAACGCGACAGCATAGTCCATCGTTTCAGCACTCCAAATCTCACCCACCATGATGACGTCAGGGGCCTGCCGGAGCGTATTCTTGAGCGCAACTTCGAAACTTGGTGTGTCAACGCCCACTTCCCGTTGCGTGACCATATAACCGCGATGTTCATGAATGAATTCAATGGGATCTTCAATTGTAATGATATGACTGCGACTATTCTCGTTACGATGTCCGACCATCGAGGCCAGTGACGTGGACTTACCGGTTCCTGTCGCACCCACGAAAATGATCAAGCCCCGTTTCGTCATAGCAAGATTCTTGACGATATCTGTTAGCTGCAGTTCATCTGCGGTCGGAATATGCGTCTCGATGCGGCGGAGCACCATGCCCGCAAAATTGCGTTGATATAATGCGCTGACCTAGAATCGACCTGCAACAGGCGAGTGAATGGCAAAGCACCCTCGTTCAGCTTCGTACTCTTGGACCTGCGCCTAGGTCATCGTGCTATACACCGTCTCCCTAGCCTGTTCCGGCGTCAATGGCGTCTTGGACATCGGTATCATTCGACCGCTGACCTTGATGGATGGCGGCAGGCCGGCGGTGGTGAAGAGATCTGACGCGCTCTGGTCCACCACCACCTTCAGAAGTTTGTCAAAATCGATCATGCGGTTTCTGCGTCGGGTCTATGGCAGTTCATCGCCTGATAAAAAGCGATGCAGCTCAGACAAAGTCCTCAGGACTCTTGGCTTTCTCCCTCGCCTGCTCTTTGGTGATCAGGCTTATATCGAGCAGACTAACGAGGGTCTGATCCAGTGTCGACATCTCCATGGATTTCTCCAGTCTGGATCGCTGAATACATCTGCGCAACCTTGTCCTCACGAATGAGGTTTCGAATAGCCGGTGTGCAAAGCATGATTTCGTGAGCCGCAACCCGTCCACCACCAATCTTCTGGAGCAGCGTTTGTGAAATGACCGCCTGCAATGATTAGGACAGCATGGAGCGCACCATGGCTGTCTCGGATGCCAGGAACACGTCGATAACCCGGTCGATGGTTTTGGCCGCTGACGATGTATGCAACGTGGCAAAGACCATATAGCCAACTTCAGCCGCTTCCAAAGCCAGCCGGATGGTCTCGAGGTCCCGCATTTCGCCAACCAGGATGATATCCGGGTCCTCTCGCAACGCACTCCGCAGTGCTTCGTTGAAACCCAGCGTATCCCTGTGGACTTCTCGTTGGTTCACAAGGCATTTCTTGCTCTCGTGCACAAAATCGATAGGATCTTCGATCGTCAGGATGAGTTGACAACGATTATTGTTGATTTAGTCCATCATCGCCGCAAGCATGGTGCTCTTCCCTGATCCGGTTGGCCCTGTCACGGTGATCAGTCCGCGGGGTGTTTCTGCAATCTTGCGGAAGACCTCCCCCATCCCCGGCTCTTCCATCGTCAGCACTTTTGAGGGGATGGTTCGAAAGACACCTCCGGCTCAACGGTTCTGGTCAAACGCGTTCACCCGGAATCGAGCAACACCCGGCCCCTCAAAAAAAGTCACACTCAAAGAACTCCTCGTAGTCTTTGCGCTGCTTGTGGTTCATGATCTCAGAGATCAGGGCGTGAACTTCCTTATGATCCAGCGCAGGCAGGTTGATTCGCCAGATATCTCCGTCCAACGGATCATTGGCGGCAGGCCAGCCTAAAAAATGCAGATCAGAAGCACCCTGCTTCTCACTAAATGCTAGCAATTCCGTGATATCTATATGTCATCCTGAGTGTTAAATGCGTGTCCTCGCTAATAGTATTATCAAGATTATGAATTCTGCACTTGTATCCACAGTGAATGCGCCTCGATGAGTATCACCGACAATATTGACGCCGTTGATTCAAGAATACGCTCCGCCTGTCAGGCCGTCGGGCGGGCCCCCTCCGATGTCCGCCTGCTGGCAGTCAGCAAAACCAGAACACATGAGGACGTCGAAGCCGCGATGGTGGCAGGGCAGGTAGATTTTGGTGAAAACTACCTGCAGGACGCCCTCAGCAAGGTCGAACGATTGGCGGCCACGTGGCACTTCATTGGCGCGATTCAATCGAACAAGACGCGCCTGATCGCCGAGAACTTCTCGTGGGTTCATACGCTTTCCAGCGTGAAAGTGGCAAAAAGACTCGATACTCAACGACCCGATCACCTGCCTGTCCTGAACACGCTGCTCCAGGTCAACATCGACAACGATCCCGCCAAGTCCGGACTATCGGTGGACGATGTCTCCGGGTTCCTGGCTGGAACCCGTGACCTGGAACGACTACGCATATGCGGGCTGATGACAATCCCCGCCAGAGCGCAGGCCGATCAAATCACCGACATTCGAGCACCTTTTGCACGTTTACGTGAACTACGCGATTCCCTGCGGTCTGACTACCCCGATCTGACCCACCTGTCCATGGGCATGTCAGAAGACCTCGAGGCAGCCATCGCCGAGGGAGCCACGTGGGTCCGGATTGGCACCGCCATATTTGGTGCTCGCACTTAGCGCACAAACAAAGAACGACCTAAATCAAACACGGAGTGCATATGACCAGACTGGCTTTCATTGGCGCGGGCAGAATCGCACAGGCAATTATGGGTGGCCTGATCAATCAGGGATTAACCGCCAGCAATATGACCGCGGCTGACCCCGATCCCGATATCCTGGACATGCTCCCGACCGGCGTGAAACGTTCTGCGGACAATCTGGCTGCCGTCGCCGACGCCGATGTCGTCATTCTGTGTGTAAAGCCCAACATGGCCAAACCTGTCGTCAGCGGGCTCGCCAGTGTACTGACCGATCGATTGCTGATCAGTGTTGCCGCCGGAATCCGTGCCTCTGACCTAACAGCCTGGTCAGGGGCAGCCACGGTCATTCGATGTATGCCCAATACCCCAGCACTGATCCGTCAGGGCATGATTGGACTCTACTCTGCAGACGCTTCGGCCGTTCAACGCGCACTCGCAGGCGACCTGCTCGGTGCTGTCGGAGCTACCGCCTGGTTCGACTCCGACGATGACCTGGACAAGGTCACCGCGTTGTCCGGCAGTGGACCCGCCTATTTTTTCTATCTGATGGAAGCCATGATCGATGCCGGTGTCGAGTTGGGTATGAGCACCGAAGCAAGTCGAACACTGGTCCTGAACACCGCCATGGGCGCCGCCGCCATGGCCGTTAAAAGCCCAGATTCTCCGGCTCAGCTACGCGCAAACGTCACCTCCCCAGGGGGTACCACCGAAGCGGCATTAAACGTTCTTTCCGCCCAGGGATTATCTGAGAGCCTTGACGCAGCTGTCCGGGCCGCCTATGAACGCGCTATCGAATTGGGTAACAGCGTGTAGTGACGCATGGGGCGAGATCCATTCATGATCGGCTATAATGCAATGTCCAGACCAATCCCTCCACAGACTTCAAGGTAAGCAAGGTCCATATGGCAGACAGTTTCGCGGATTCCGGGGTCTACATTGTGAAGGTGATTTTCGGCCTTTACGGTTTGCTGGTGATGGTTCGGTTTCTGATGCAGATCGCGCGTGTCGACTTCTACAACCCAATTTGCCAGGGGATTGTTCAGATCACGGAACCTGCACTCAAGCCACTGGCCATGCTGTTCCCCACCATCCGGGGGGTGAACCTAGCGACCCTCGTATTGGCTTTCCTGATCACGCTGGCATCGCTCATGTTGATATCGATGCTCATTGGCTACAGCGCCTTCCAACCTTTTTTCCTGGCCTGGGTCGCCCTCGCGCTATTCGGGCAGATTCTGGATATCTATTTCTGGGCGCTCTTGATCATGGTGATTTCCAGCTGGATCGCCCCCCATTCAGGTCATCCCGCTCTGAACCTCGTACAGCAACTGACTGAGCCTCTGTGTACGCCGGCGCGAAATCTGCTTCCACCGATGGGTGGACTCGATCTCTCGATAATTCTGGTGTTCCTGGCCATCACCGTGACAGAGAGAATTGTCATCATTGGCTTGATGCAGACCCTGGGGATTCCACCGGGTTTTGTCATGGGCTTGTGAAGCCGGCTTACGGATCGTCCTGCACGATGGCGGCACATTCGAATTTCCTGCGGGACCCTCTGCGAACGATGCTGATTGTCCTGGGGTTTGTCTGTACGCTGCCTTTGTCAGTCATCGCGGGCCAGAAGGAAACACCTGATCACATAGTCTATTTTTCAAGTATTGACAGCAGGTTGGTTCCACCACTCGTGGCACGAGCTCACGGCCTGCCGCGCGGTCCACGCTACCTGACAGTCTCCGTTTCGGTTCATGAGGTGGAAAGTGGCAAAGCAGTCTCCGCGTTGGTCCGCGGGGAGGTCAACAATCTGCTCGCGCAACAGGTAGACCTGCAATTCAGAGAAGTCCGAGAAAACGATGCCCTCTACTACCTCGCGACTTACACGGCCGACCAGCAGGACACCCATCACTACCGACTTATCGTAGAACCTCAGGGCAAGCAGCATGACTACCAAAAGGACGACACATCGGCGCCCATTGAAGTCACCTTCGACTATCGATATTTCACAGGCGAAGAAACGATCGCCCCATTGACTTCTCACTGACAGCACACTGATTGTATGAGGAATCCCATGCAAGTTGTTTTAGCCTCTGGAAATACGCACAAGGTCAGCGAACTTCAGGCACTGCTACCGAGCCTGTCTCTGGTCGGTCAGGATGAGTTTGGCATCGAACCAGTGCCCGAGACAGGTACGACGTTCATTGAAAATGCGCTGATCAAGGCTCGTCATGCAGCCTTACAATCGGGGCTGCCCGCCCTCGCAGATGACTCGGGGCTCGTCGTTCCGGCCCTGGGTGGCGCACCGGGAATCTACTCTGCCCGGTACGCTGGGGTCGGAGCCTCTGATTCTGATAACAACCGCAAACTCCTGGCCGCGCTGGCGGACTCGACGCGACGCGATGCGTTTTTCTACTGCTACCTTGTACTTCTCAACCACGCCGATGATCCGACGCCTGTGATCGCAACCGGTTGCTGGCATGGTGAGATCGCCCACACGCCATCAGGGAACCAGGGTTTCGGCTATGATCCCCTCTTCATAGTGAGAGGAACAGTCAGCGGTCACCCATCGACGGCTGCGCAATTGAGCCAGGACGAGAAAGGAATGCAGAGTCATCGCGGTCTTGCCGCAAGGCAACTACACGACCTGCTCTCGACCGACGCTTGACGGATTAAGGTCTGCCCCGGCGTCACATGCTCGATCCTTCTTCCATACCTGTTTCGTTGTACATCCACTTTCCGTGGTGCATCCGTAAGTGTCCCTATTGTGATTTCAACTCCCACGAGTCGTCAGGATCCCTGGATGAAACCCGGTATACCGAACAATTGCTGGTCGATCTTGCAGCGGACTCATCCTGGGTGAACAACAGGCCCATACAGACGGTATTTCTGGGCGGCGGAACACCGAGTCTGTTCTCCGCTGACGCGATGGCACGGCTATTGACGGGAGTAGCACAGCGGGTCGATGTTGCGTCTGATGCAGAGGTCACCATGGAAATCAATCCAGGTAGCCTGGAGCAGGCCTCACAACTGTCTGCGTACCTCAAAGCCGGGATCAATCGCGTGTCAATCGGGGCACAATCCTTCAACGCGCGTCAACTACGCCACCTGGGGAGGATCCACGGACCTGCTGACACCGTGAGGGTTGCGCTTGCCGCGAAACAGGCTGGTTTTACACGCATCAACCTGGACCTGATGCACGGACTTCCTGACCAAACGGTTGAACAGGCCCTGCAGGATCTGGACGATGCACTCGCGCTCCCTGCCGACCACCTGTCCTGGTATCAGCTGACCATCGAACCCAATACCGTGTTCCACAATCAGCCACCTTCACTTCCGGACGATGACACGATAGACGCCATCAATAACGAAGGCGCACGCGTCTTAAGCAATGCGGGCTTCTCCGCCTACGAAATCTCCGCCTGGGCGTTGCCGGACCAGCAATGCCATCACAATTCAAATTACTGGCAGTTCGGGGACTACATTGGCATTGGCGCAGGCGCCCATGGAAAACTCACAGGTACAGATCAGGTGGTCCGAACAACACGGACGCGACAACCGGGTGACTACCTGCGTTCACCGCACCGGAAGATGAAACCAGTCGTCAAATCAGAACGCATGCTTGAATTCCTGATCTGTTGTCTGCGACTCCATGCCGGTTTTGAAGCGAGCCAGTTCGAGGCACGCACCGGACTGCCATCCTCCCAGCTTGACCACTTTCTTGCTCGGGCAGAGCAACTCTCCCTCATAACTCGATATCAGGATCGTATTGTCCCGACAGAACAGGGAATGCGATTTCACAACAATCTGCTCGCTCTGATTGACTAAGTCGACATCGCCAGTGCTTTCATCGTCTTGCGATAGCAGAGATCCGAGACCCGATGACCAAGCCGCAAACCTCGCCCTTCGTACTTTGTCTTGGGTCGCCAGGGAGCCTCACAACGTGACAACGCCGGGAACCCAGAGAACGACTCGACGATGGACTCAGCGTAGGGCTCCCAATCAGTTGCGACGTGAAGCAATCCGCCCTCTCGCATCAGTGGCAGGAGGCGCCTGAGAAAACCCGGATTGATCAAACGTCGCTTGTGATGTTTTTTCTTGTGCCAGGGATCGGGAAAAAAGATCTGGATCTGCGAAAAGACACCCTCAGGGCAACGATCGATAATGCCCGTAACATCACCATGTATGACTTTCAGGTTGGAGATATCCGCCTTCTCGATACGTGACAGCAGATGACCGACACCGGGTGCATGCACCTCAACACCGACAAAATTTCGCTCCGGAAACGCGATCGCCATGTCCAGCAGTGAGTCGCCCATGCCAAAGCCAATTTCGAGCGTCACGGGTTGGTTCACGGGAAACAGGGTGGCGAAGTCGAGCTTCTGGGCTCCGCCTATCCCGTATTGTTCGAGCAATTCATCCATCGCCCGACGCTGGCCAGGGGTCATTCTTCCCTGGCGTAAGACATAGGATCGAATGCCTCGGCGGCTCGAAGGATGTAATTCCCGGTCCCCATCACGGATTCCTCGGGGTGGACCCGGTAGATCCTCATGCATTGGATCGGATCATCGCAACCAGCAGTAACACCCAACCCATCATCAACAACAATCCACCAAGCGGTGTGATCGGACCAAACCAGCGCCAACCCAGCAAAGTCAATGCGTAGAGGCTACCGCTAAACAGCAGGATGCCGGAGAGCATGGACACGGCCGCACCATGGTAAAGCCCGGGAGACTCGCTAGTTCTTGCCAGCAACACGATCACGAGCACCGCGACCGCGTGCACCATCTGGTAAGCCACCGCCGTGTTATACGCAGTCAGCAGTGCTGGTTCGATCTTGTTTTTGAGGGCGTGCGCACCGAAAGCACCCAACAGGACCGACAATCCGCCTGCCAGGCTGGCAAGGGCACCGAGCACATGGCTAGTCGACACGATCGTCAGGAAGAAGAATGTTCTTCAGCTTTCCGAGCGCGTTTTTTTCGAGTTGTCGAACCCGTTCAGCAGAAACACCGTATCGATCCGCCAGCACCTGAAGGGTGACCTTGTCGTCCACCAGCCAACGTGATCGAACAATATCCTGCGATCGATCATCCAGTTCGCTGAACGCATTCATCAGGGAGTCACTCTGGGCACGCTCCATACGTGCGGCTATGACAGCAAGCGCTGGGTCGCCGTCTACATCTGCGAGCATTCGAGCAGGGCTGACCCGGGTACCCGGCACATAGCCTTCCTCTAGCTCCGCACCATCATAGGGCTCGTCTGCCTGCGCCAACCGCCCTTCCATCACCCTGACATCTTTCGCCGCGACCCCAAGCTCCTCGGCCATTGCGTCGACCTCTCCCGAGTTCATCCAGCCCAGTCGTTTGTGCGCACTGCGCAGATTGAAGAAGAGTTTCCGCTGTGCCTTTGTGGTTGCAACCTTAACAATCCGCCAGTTACGCAGAATAAACTCATGGATTTCCGCCTTGATCCAATGGACAGCAAACGAAACCAGTCGCACGCCGTATTCAGGATTGAATCGCTTCACGGCCTTCATCAGGCCGACGTTGCCCTCTTGGATCAGGTCCGCTTCCGCCAGTCCATAGCCCCTATAAGAACGTGCCACATAGACAACAAAACGTAGGTGAGCCAGGACCATCTCCCTAGCGGCTTCCAGATCACCCTCATAGAACAATCGGTTGGCCAGGGATTGCTCACGATCTACAGACAGCATCGGCACACTGTTCACTGCCGTGATGTAAGCATCCAGATCAGCACCGGGGGTGTTGTTCAGGAATGACTGCAGAGACTGCGTTGCGGTCGCCATCGTTTGGCACGGGTGTTTTGAAGGGCTCGCGATTGTACACCTGCATAATGCGGTACTCAACGCGGCCACCTGGCGAGTTCGCCAGCCAGAGGTCCCTGTCAGCGGGGTTCAATCTCTCTCAGGTGGCGTCCGACTGCGAGCGCCGCTCCCATGACACCCAATACAATGCCAACGATCATGAGCGTCAGAATATCCAAAAGCGTCAGCCCTCTCAGGCTGTAGCTCGACTCATAGGAGGCAATCAGTTGATAGATCGGCGCCTGCAACAGCCACATCGAACCCCACAACATGAAACAACACATGAGCGCGCCACCCAGACCGTACCAGAGGCCGAGATAGAGAAACGGCCGACGCACAAACGCGTCCGTACCACCCACGAGCTTGACGACCAGGATCTCTGCCCGGCGATTTTCAATCGCAAGCCGAATGGTGTTGCCTATAGAAAGTGTCACACCAAATGCCAACAACATGCCGACGACCATCACCAGGTACTCGCCAAAGCGCACCAGTGCATTCAGCCGTTCGATCCAGGCGATATCAACGGTGACATCATCAACACCCGCAAGCATGGAGAGCTGCCCAATCAACGCACTGACTTCCGTGGCCGTCCCGGCGGGTCGAACCTCCACGACAGCCGGGAGTGGATTGTCATCCAGAGCGGCCAGGACATCACTAAATCCTGACGATGCAGCAAACTGCACCAGGGCATCCTCTGCGGAAATCAGATGTACCCTCGTCGTCCCTACGATCTGCTCAACCTCATTCAGAACGCTCTCGGGCTCCGCGTCTTGAAGAACGTACAGACTGACCCGTGGCTGGCCGTCCCAGCTATCACCGATCTGCGCCACATTCATCAGCATAAGATAAAACAATGTAGGCAACGCCATGGAGATACCGATGACGAGACAACTGAGGGCATTGGCAAGTCGCTGTTCGGTCAGATCAACGAGGGTTTGACGTGCGACGCTCCTATGGTGGTCCAACCAGGATCGCAAACCGGGTCGTGCCTGTTGCCGTGTCGCGCCAACGCCAGGAAACCGCTCACTCATGACACGAGCCGCCCGTCCGAGAGTCGCATTTCCGGATGGCCCATTTCACCGATCAGCCCTAGATCATGGGTCGCGATCAGGACAGTCACACCCACCTGATTGAACTCGCTGAACAATGCCATGATCTCACGCGAGAGATCCGGATCGAGGTTGCCAGTCGGTTCATCCGCCAGAAGCACGGGTGGTTTGTTCACTACCGCACGGGCAATCCCCACCCGTTGCTGCTCTCCACCCGATAATGCGATGGGCAACTGGTTCTCTTTACCTGAAAGCCCCACCTTGGAAAGCGCGGCGCGCACCCTTCGGCCAGTTTCCTTGGGGCCCAGACCCGCAATAATCAGAGGCAATGCCACGTTGTCATAGACCGTGCGATCAAAAAGTAGCTGGTGATTCTGGAACACCACTCCCACCTGCCGACGCAAGCCTGGAATCTGGCGCCGCCCCAAACGTGCAAGGTTCTGCCCACCCACGAATACCTGCCCGTGGCTTGGTTGCTCCATCAGCATAATCAACTTGAGCAGCGTGCTCTTTCCGGCTCCTGAGTGCCCTGTGAGTATGACCATTTGTCGTTCGGCGATCTCAAACGTGACCCCGGATAGCGCGTCCTGCCCTCCCGGATACCGTTTACTCACCGCATCAAATCGAATCATCTCAGTGAAAACCGCATCAGGGGGCCGGGAAAAGCGCTTCAACAAAGTCTTCGGCATTGAAGGGTCGGAGATCCTCCGCCGATTCCCCGACGCCGATATAACGAATGGGAATCGCAAGCTGCTTGGCAATCGCGAAAATAACACCGCCTTTCGCTGTTCCGTCCAGCTTGGTAATGACGATACCGCTCACGTCAACCGCTGCCAGAAACTCCTGTGCCTGGCTGATCGCGTTCTGGCCCGTACTTGCATCCACAACCAACAATACTTCGTGTGGTGCATTCTCATCCAGTTTCTTCAAAACGCGCTGAACCTTCGAGAGCTCTTCCATCAGGTTCTTTTTACTCTGCAATCGGCCGGCAGTGTCTGCAATCAGGAGATCCATGTTTCTGGCCTGAGCGGCTGACAGCGCATCAAACACCACCGACGCACTGTCTGCTCCCATATGCTGTGCGACGACGGGTACCCCGTTTCGCTCACCCCAAACCTCCAATTGCTCGACCGCGGCCGCACGGTAGGTATCACCAGCGGCAAGCAAGACACCCAGACCTTCCCTCTTGTAGTGCTGCGCCAGCTTACCGACCGTGGTGGTTTTACCTGCGCCGTTGACCCCTACCATCAGGATGACAAACGGCGACGCCGCAGTGACGTCCATCGATACCTCGCACGGCGCTATGATGGCGAGGAGTTCCTCGCGCAACCCCTGATACACGGCCTCACTGTCGGCAAGCTCGGCGCGAGCAACGCGTCTTGTCATGTTCTCTACAATCTCCGATGTTGCAGCAACGCCCACGTCAGCACTGAGCAATGCTGCCTCAATGTCCTCCAGCAAAGCGTCATCAACCGCTTTCTCTCCCAGGACCAGGTCTTCAATGGAATCGGTCAGGCGCGACCGTGTTCTCGCCAACCCCGCCTTCAGCCGACCGAAGAAACCGGGTCGTTTCTCGTTTTTACTCTCGTCATTCATAATGGATCAGTTCTGGGTGTGATCTAACAACTTGTCTGAGGTTCTCTTGGCCCGTCGTCCAAAAGGGAGGCGCCGTCCTCAAAACAGCCTGCGCATTATCGCAGGTCGATGGCGTTCACGAAAAATTGATTTCATCGATTCAATCGAAGTTCGCCCAACCCCGGACCGAATCCGGGAGACCCTGTTCAATTGGTTAGGGACCAGAACCCCGGGTAGTCGCTGCTTGGATCTGTTCGCCGGGAGTGGCATTTTATCGATTGAAGCACTATCTAGGGGTGCCGCCAGTGTCACTTTGGTCGACCGCAACCCCGAAGTCGTCCACCACATTCGATCGACCTTGTCGCATCTTGGCGGTCTAGACACCGTGACACTACACGCAAGCCATGCGGATCACTTCGTCTCAGGCTCAAAGGAACAGTTCGATCTTGTCTTCCTTGACCCCCCCTTTTCGCTCTGTGACGGCCACACCGCTGACAACAACCTGATGCTCTCAACACTCGAGGACCTGTCTGCGCACGGGCTTCTGGCAGACTCTGCGATGGTCTACGTGGAAAGCCCCCGCGCACTGGATGCCCTTACGCTGCCTTCAAAATGGCAGATCGATCGGTATAAACGAGCAGGGGATGTACACTATGGCCTGCTGAGCCAATCATCCGGATGCCCCACCAACGGGGTTTGTGTATGATTAGCGGCGACTGAACGGCCGCCTCGATGATTTATGAGAACCGCACTGTATCCCGGCACCTTCAACCCCATCCACAATGGACACGTCGATCTTGTCGAACGTGCCATCAAGATGTTCGATCGCGTGGTTGTTGGTATCGCAACCAGCCCACACAAAAACCCCAGCGAACTCGGAACTCGCGTCGAACTCGCTGAACAAGCTCTCAGCCATATCAACGGCGTTGAGGTGGCACGGTTCAATGTGCTGACCGTGGACTACGCCCAGAAGATCGGCGCCACCGCCATCCTGAAAGGCATCCGGACCGTAACGGACTTCGAATACGAGTTCCAGATGCTGAACATGAATCGAGCGCTGGCCCCAGAGCTTGAGACCATTTTCCTCGCGACCAGCGAGGAGTTCTCCTACATCTCATCATCGCTGGTCCGACAGATAGCAGGCTACGGCGGCAACGTTGAGAAGTTTGTCTGCCCAGAGGTTGCGAAAGCCCTGCAAGACGGTGTCATCACCTAGCGCTGACAGCTGGTGCAATAAACCGTCGTCCGACCGGTCTGTCGGATTTCCTTGAGTGTTCTACTACAGCCCTGACATGGCAGGCCCGCACGGCCGTAGACGAGCAGTGCCTGGCTGAAATAACCCGGTGCGCCGTCCTCTCGCACAAAGTCTCTAAGCGTCGTACCGCCCGCCTCGATAGCTGCCTGAAGTGTCTCCTTGATACACCCGGCCAACCGGTTGTAGCGTTCGGCTGAGATCGCGCCCGCCGCACGTCCTGGATGAATACCCGCCTTATGCAGGCTTTCGTTCGCGTAGATGTTGCCCACGCCAACAACAACATCAGCATTCATAACGAATGCTTTGACCGGTCCGCGGCGACCCCTGGACGTTTGATAGAGATAATCACCCGAGAACGTGTCCGATAAGGGTTCGGGTCCAAGATGATCAAGAAGGGGATGGCTGTCATCACCGACTAACCAGAACATCGAACCAAATCGCCGAGGATCCCGGTACCGCAGGCAACGATCCCGATCAAACACGATATCCACATGGTCATGGGTGCCCGGTTCAACACCAGATTTGGTCATTCTCAACGATCCCGACATACCCAGATGAATCATGAACCGACCACCAGGGGTGACGAGGAGCAGGTATTTCGCGCGTCGAGCCACTGACAGGATTCGTTGTCCCGTCAAATACTGTGGTAACCCAGGATCAATCGGCCAACGGAGACGTCTGTCGCGAACCACAACTGACGTCACCTGGCGACCAACCACGTGAGGCTCAATCCCAGACCGTGTAGTTTCGACCTCTGGCAGTTCAGGCACGGTCAAGCACTCGTATCAATCATCCAATTCTCCGAAAACGACCCGGGGGGGAGCGATCACCGGCGCCCCTCGCTCATCAGATCATACCAGTCACTTCCCGGGGTCGGGATGACATGCCACACTGGGCAACCCATTCACAAAATGACAAGCATGCCAGACAACGGTCACGTCACCAGCGTCCCGGCGCCCCGGCTCTACCTGGGCATCGATACTGGAGGCACTTTCACGGATTTCGTTCTGCTCCGCGAGGGCAAACTGATCAGCCATAAAGTCCCCTCCAACCCGGACGCCCCGGACCGCGCCATCTGGCAGGGCATCGAGGACATGGGGCTCGTTGAAGCAGCTAGTCGCGGTCACCTCACCATCATCCACGGCACCACGGTCGCCACCAACGCCGTTCTGGAAGACAAAGGCGTAAGGACGGCCTACATTACCAACGAGGGCCTGGCAGACTTGCTCCTGATTGGACGCCAAACCCGTCGTCGGTTGTATGACCTGACCCCGGCACCACCACATCGACCTTTTGCTGAACACCCCACGATCGAGGTCAACTGCCGGCTTTCGGCGAACGGGCAGTGGCTGACGCGGCTCTCGGACGACGACCTCCAAAGATTGAAACAACGACTGGCACAGCTGGACATCGAATCTGTCGCCATCAACCTCGTTTTTTCCTACCTCGACTCGAGCGAAGAAGAACGTATTGAATCTGCGCTTAGCGATCAGTATTTCGTCTCCCGTTCTTCCTTTGTACTCCCAGCAACAGGCGAATATGAACGTGGCATCGCAACCTGGATCAATGCCTGGATCGGACCGTCGATCGCATCTTATATGCAGAGCATAGTGAACGCCGTCGAGCCATCAACCATCGCGATCATGCAATCCTCGGGACTTACGATCTCCGCAACACAGGCAGCGGCACGCGCCGTGAATCTACTCCTCTCGGGTCCGGCAGGCGGTATTGCGGCCGCCACGATGCTGTCTCGGCAGACGGGTCATGAACGAATGCTCACATTCGACATGGGCGGCACATCCACCGACGTGTCGCTGTTGAATGGCACGCCCGCTCTCATTGCGCGGGGACAGATCTCGGATCTGCCAATCCACGTTCCAATGACAGATATACATACCATCGGTGCGGGGGGTGGATCAGTGGCAATTGTAGATTCCGGCGGGTTGTTGCGGGTCGGGCCCCGCTCAGCGGGTGCCGAACCCGGACCCGCGTGTTACGGGCGAGGCGGCCTTGAAGCAACGGTCACTGATGCGCACGCCTTCCTCGGTCGACTTCCTGCTGACCGGTTTTTTGGCGGCCGGTTGCCCCTGGATATGACCGCAAACCGTAAGGCCATCGAGCATCTCGCTGAACACCTCGCTATCCCTGCACCCGAGGTCGCTCAGGGAGTCATCGACATCGCCAATG
>MDTB01155035.1_pt1 | contig 16639 bp, 7 predicted proteins | sample 811161 | NCBI WGS metagenome assembly MDTB01 (sample SAMN05326650, study PRJNA326480) | marine metagenome | isolation source: seawater | place: Mediterranean Sea | collected 2009
ACTTGGTATACCGGTATAATAGAAGATATTGATGATCCACTTATATTAAATCGCGTTAAAGTACGTTGTATAGGGTTCCATTCAATGGATAAAGCTGTCTTAAGTACAGATGATCTACCATGGGCTACAGTTATAATGCCCAATACAGCAGCTTCTTATCAAGGTATAGGAGCCAATCACCATTTAGAAGTTGGCTCATGGGTCGTAGGTTTCTTTCGTGATGGATCAAGCGCTCAAGACCCTATGGTAATGGGTTCTATAGCAACGCAAGAGAACGGAGTCAAAGATATACCTGTTGAATCACAGCTCACTACTCCGAGCAATAAAGTATATCGGTCTAAGGCTGGGCACCTAATCGAAATAGATAACACAGCCGGCTCAGAGCGCATCAATATTCAACACAAAAAAGGTACTACGATATTAATAGATAAGGACGGTGGTATACAAATCAATGCAATCAATGACATAATTAATATAGATGGTAATACTACTATAACAGGAAAGCTCGATGTCACAGGAGAGGTCACAGCAAAAGCCGGTAGCGTAGGAGATGATGGAGAAACAAGTGAGTCTGTAACACTATCTGGCCATACACACGTTGAAGTACCAGGCTCAGGTGGATCTAGTTCGCCTACTCCAGCTACACAAGAAACAAAGTCACCGACGAAGGGTACATAATGTACTATAGTATTATAACATATATTGATCAGAATGTAAAGGGTTATTCAAGACAAATGGGCGGTTATATTGGCTCGAAAAAGGCCGCGGTGGTATACGGTGGGCTAGCATATCTCGGCCTCAGATTTCTTTCAGAGATTTTCGACAGAAAAAAAAATTCTCCAGAAAAAATGCTTCCAGACCTTTTTGCAAACTATATAATAAAAGAGTATAAATAGATATATGGCAATTAACTATACAAGTAGCGACCGTTCAGCAAGTACCGGTAAAATATCCGTTGTTGCTCGTAAGAAAGGTTGGGCTGATCTTAATTTAAAATTAACTCGTCATCCTATACGAAAAGATATCATGCCTCTAAAAGATGATCAGGCTATTAAGAACTCTGTTAAAAATTTGATCTTAACTAATTTCTTTGAGAGACCTTTTCAACCACAAGTAGGAGCTAACCTTCGAGGTCTTCTATTTGAACCAGCAGATGCTATTACTAAATATGAATTATCTGATGGTATTAAACAAGTATTAATAGACTATGAACCAAGAATAAGAGTAAGCAGAGTCGGTATTGAAGATCAGTCAGATCGAAACGCTTATCGTATTACGGTTTATTTTCAAATAATAGAAATGGATTTAAATACAGAAGTAGAAATAGTTCTACAAAGATTAAGGTAATAACATGGCATCAAATTTAAAAACAACCGAATTAGACTTTGACGACATCAAAAGAAATCTTAAAAGCTTTTTAAAACGACAAACGGTTTTTAACGACTATGATTTTGAGGGCGCGGGTCTGAATGTTCTTCTTGACGTTCTGGCTTATAATACACATTATAACGCTATGGCTGGACACTTAGCACTCAATGAAGCTTTTCTTGACTCAGCTCAAATAAGAGGTAATGCAGTCTCAAGAGCTCGTATGTTAGGGTATGTTCCGGCGTCGCGGCTATCGCCGCGAGCTGTTGTAAATCTGGTCGTCGACGTCTCGGCCGTCTCCGGAACGAAGCCGACGAATTTATCTCTGCCACGTGGAACGAAACTGAGTACTTCAGTGGATGGAGAGACATATCAGTTCGTTACATTAAATACTCAGTCTGCTACAATTGTCGGTAATACATATACATATAATAATGTCGCTCTTGCAGAGGGAAGTTATAACTCAATTAAATACCGAGTAGATAATGATATTGAAAATCAGAAACATCAGATACCACATAAGCTTGTCGATACAAGTACTTTAAGAGTAAGAGTACAGGCTAATGAAGAATCAACTTCCTTTGATATCTTTACTCTCTTTACGACTCTTTTAAATATCGATGCTTCCAGTAAGATTTATCATTTGCAAGAAAATACTTCTGGTTTTTATGAAGTATATTTTGGTGATGGTGTAACTGGTTCTAAACCTTTAAATAATAATGTAGTGACACTGGACTATGTACATTCAAATGGTACTGAAGCAAATGGAGCTTCGGTCTTTACAATGGTAGATAATGTTGGTGGTTTTTCTAATATCACAGTGACCACAGTGACAACAGCAGCCGGTGGCGCCGATGGAGAAACATTAGAATCCATACGTTATAATGCTCCATTAACATATACCTCTCAAAACCGAGCGGTAACTGCTGATGACTATCGAGCTATTATTCAAAGAGAATTTTCTAACATCGATGCAATCTCTACATGGGGTGGAGAAGATCAGGCTACTCCTGATTATGGTAGAATCTTTATTGCCATTAAACCAAAGACTGCTGATAAATTAACTGATGACGAAAAAGCAACAGTGACTGGTACGGTTTTACAAGGAAAGAATGTGGTATCAATTACACCAACTGTAGTAGATCCAAACTATTCTTTCTTAGAATTAGATGTATCATTTAAATATAATCCAAACTTAACTGATCGTACAGACATTGAACTTAAGGCTGTGGTTTCAGATACAATCGATGATTATTCATTAAATGATTTAAATAAGTTTGATGGAGTCTTTAGACACTCAGCTTTATTAAGAGCGATTGATGCTTCCGATCCTGCTATTCTAAACTCTTCAGTACGTCCTTTTATGTTTCAATCTATTACACCTTTAACAAGTGTATCAAACAATTTTAGTTTAACATATCCTGGTTCTTTCTATGTTCCTGGCGGAGCAACAGACACAGTAATACAATCAACCGCTTTTAAAAGAAATGGAATAGATAACTTCTTTAATGATGTAGCTATTCCCGATTCTTCAAATAGAAAAATATTTGCATATAGATTAGTTGGAGCAGAGAAGGTAACTACAATTTCTAATTGTGGAGTAGTTGATCCAATAGAAGGTACAATTACTTTAAATTCATTTATACCAGATGATGCAACTCCAATACGTATTACAACAAATCCAGATTCTTTAGACATTGCTCCAAAGAGAGATGAAATACTTTCTATTGATTCTACAAGAACAACAATGACTGCTAATAAAGATACCATTGCAACATCAGGTTCTTCCGGAAGTGTTAATTATCAAACAACATCAAGATTTAGATCGAGTAGTTAAATATGAGTGGATATGGATCAGACGCAACCAATCCGAATTATGTAGAATCGGTTGGATCGCTTAAAAAGAAAACAAAAGAAGATTTAAGAATCAATCAGGTTATACCTCAAGAAATCTTAACAGATTCTGGTGATACCGGTATTAAACAACTTCTTGAAAAATATTATGAATTCATGAATATGAAAGAGTTCATATATGTTGAGACAGAAACCTTTACTGATCTTGTTGCTTCTAATAGAGCAGTGTTTAGAATCTTAGATCCTAATAATGATAATAACGAATTCTTTACTGACTTTGATGGAGCAAGTTCAAGCTTAGTAGTTACAGATTCCAATGGTGTTGAAACTACAATATCATTAACAGGAACAAATGTACAAATATCAAATGGTAATGAATTACCTGGTACTCTTAAAGATCGTACAACTGAAATTGGCAAAACTTTTTCTGTTGTTAATTTAGATAATAGCCATAATGGTAAGACAGCAAAATTAGTAACACCTATTACTTATTGGGTTGGACCAGGTCCATCTTATATTATTAATGCTATTGAAGAAGCTTTAAATATAGATGAAAATACAACTGATTATTTAGAACTTATGCAGAAAGAAATTGCTGCAGCAATTCCAAGAGATTTAACTGTTAATAAAAGAAATCTATATAAAAACATTAATGACTTTTATAAACTAAAGGGTACATCAGATTCGATTGAAATATTCTTTAGATTATTATTTAATGAAAGTGTAGAAACAGAATTTCCATACGATAAAACTTTAATACCTTCTTCTGGTAAATGGGACACAGGCCTTAATCGATATTTAGATCATAAAGGTTTCTTATCTGATAATGTTAAATTACAAGATTCAAAATTTTATCAAAAGTTTTCTTATGTAGTAAGAACTGGTAAAAACTTAAGTGACTGGGAAACAGCCTTTGATAAATTAGTACATCCAGCTGGATTTATATTCTTTGGAGAAATTTTAATTCTTACAGAATTAACTCGTGCTGCTCTTGGAGATAATATAAGACAAGAAGGTGTAGAATTAGATACAGGAATTAATGAAGGTAATACTGGATCTATACCAGTTCCAAATCAACCTGGATTTGTTTATTCATTTAAAGATCTATATGGAAGATTAAATAGAAAAACTTTATCGTCAATGCCAGGATTACAGCCTGGTGTTATTGGTGCAGAAGATGTTGCATTACTTGTTCAAGCATTTACATCTTTCTTCTTACCCAACCTTGAAGCCAAGATAAGTAAATCAGCTGTATTATCTCTTACACTAGATACGAATGGTACTATTACAAATGTAAGTATAGCACAACCTGGATTTGGTTATCCAGTAAATCCAGCAACAAAAACAACAGTGAATGGCCAAGACTTTTTTGCTGGGCCAGCTATAACAGTAACGGGAGACGCAATATCAGGTCAAACAATATCAGTTGCAAATATAACATGTAAAGTAGATGTTGATGGTAGAGTTGCTGATATTACGATAGTAAGTGGTGGAGCTAATTATGCTGCTGCAAATGCTGGAGTAGCTGGTAATTCGAATGCTGGTAAGTTGATCAATGGAAATATAAAAACTTCAGGAACAATTGGAGATAAAACATTCGCGAATGCTCCTGTACTTGTAATTGATCCACCAACAGCAACAGATTCAGATGGTAATTTATTATCTACAAATATAACAGCAACTGCAACAGTTCAAATTGCAGCAGCAGATGATTTATCAGATGAAGATAATCCAATACACAAAGGAGAAATTATAGGAGTAACGGTTACTAATCCAGGCAATGGATACGTAGTAGATCCGCTTATTCGATTTGATTCACCAACTCATTCAGAAGAAAGAGCTAAAGAAGTAAAAGAAATTCTTATACTTTCTCTTAATCATGTGGCGGGAGAGGTTGGAGATGACAACTTTAGAACCCTTATAAATAATAATTACTTTAATAGAAAAGGTAGTAACTTTGATAGTGCTAGAAAGTTTCATAATGGATATCCAATAAACTTTTTTAGTGATGAAACTATTGAAAACTTCCCCGGAACTATTATAAATAGATTTAATAACAAAGCTATTATAGCACAGGAATAAAAAATGACAGCAATAGTAACAACACCATTTAGAGTAGTCAATGCTCAAAACTTTAAAGAGGATGTGGCCTCTAGTAGTGTTTATGTCGCTATCGGTAAATCAGATGTTTGGTCAAATTCAACTAGTGATACTACTGATACTACACCATTCACTCCCTTAGATAATATTGACAATATAGCAGGAGCATACCAGCAAATGATTGGTATGAAAAAAGTAACCGCGGGAGAAGTGGCTCATGTTGTTAATAGACATACATGGACTTCTGGTAGATCTTATGTTGCATGGGATTCAGATGATGCTACAATATATGATAAAGCTTTTTATATAATCACATCCGAATTTAAAGTTTATAAATGTATCGTAGCTGGAGCCGGTGCTTCTACAATAGAACCTGTACATATTAATACAGAACCAACTGCAGAATCAGATGGATACAAGTGGAAATACATGTATACGGTCACAGTAACGGATGCAGAAAAGTTTCTTACTATTTCATATATGCCAGTTAATACACTTGGTTATCCAACAACTGCTACAGTTAATGGAGCTACAAGTTCTGCAACTGCAGCTACTTTATCTGCAGCAAATGCTAATATTAAAGTTGGTCAATTAGTAACAGGTGCTGGTATATCTGGTTCAGTTACGGTTGCAAACATTAGTGGTACTACACTTACTCTGTCAAGTGCTCAATCATTAACTGATGGTGGAACATTAACATTTGGTCGATTTGCAAATACAGATGTAAACTACGCTAACCAAACCGCTCAAATTAATTCTTTAGCTCATGGTAAAGCTGCCGGGATTGAAAGAATAGAAGTAACAGCAGCTGGACAAGATTATAGTTCAACACCAACAGTAACTATTACTGGTGATGGTACTGGTGCTACTGCAACTGCAGTCATGGCTGGATCTGGCTCAAGTCAAACAGTATCTTCTATTACTGTTACTGATAAAGGAACAGATTATAATGTTGCTGATATTGTAATCAGCGGCGGCGGTGGATCTTTAGCGACTGCAAGAGCAGTTATATCTCCACCTAATGGACATGGCACAGATCCAATTTCAGAATTAGGTGCTTTCTTTGTTGCTATTAATACTCAGCTTTCTGGTTCAGAAGGTGGTGACTTAACAGTAGGTCAAGACTTTAGACAAATATCACTTATTAAAAATCCACAAAATTTTGGATCTGATGTAATTGCTTCAGCAACTACACTAAGAGCGAGAAGATCCTTACGCTTAGCAAGTGGAGCTTCTCTTACTGGTTTTGCAGTTGATCAAGTTATTAGTGGTTCGACTAGTGGAGCAAAAGCTTATTTAATAGAAATAGATACATCCAATAAAGTACTCTATTATTACCAAAACGAAAAAACTGGATTTGGTAATTTTGTATCTGGTGATACAATAACTGGTACATTGCCAAATGGTGGAAGTGCTGCATTAAATACTGGTGATGCTTTTGGTACAATTGCAAATGGATATGGTTCCGAAGTTAAAAGAAATAGTGGTCAATTGATCTTCTTAGAAAATAGAGATCCTATTAATAGATCATCATCACAGATTGAAGACATTAAATTAATTGTCGAATTCTAGAAATTAGAATTTAAAGAGGAATAAAATGGGAATTACACGAGTAAAAAATTATAATATAGCACCATACTACGATGACTATGATGAAACTAAAAATTATCATAGAATCCAGTTTAGGCCTGGACATGCTGTACAAGCAAGAGAATTAACTCAGCTTCAAACAGCTTTTCAATCTCAATTAGATAAGTTTGGTCAATATAATTTTAAAGATGGTTCAAGAGTTGTTGGTGGTAAAGTTACAGTTAATACTGAATATGACTTTATTAAATTAACAAATGCTTCTTTTACTCATTCCTCAACTGTATATAATACAACTTATCAGTCAAACAATTTAAGTTCTCTTATTGGTTCAACAATTACTGGTACTTCTAATAGTGGTAATCAGGTTACAGCCTTAGTACTTAATGCTATTGCTGCTACAGGATCTGATCCTAATACATTGTATATTAGATATATTAATGCTGGTGGTTCAGATAAAACAGTTCAAAAATTTACAGCAGATGAAGTATTTTCTAATAATGCTGGAACAGCTCTATTTGGTAAAGTTGGAGCATCATCAGTAGGGCCGATTGGACAAGGCTCAATTGCAAACATAGAAGAAGGTGCTTATTTTATAGCAGGAACTTTTGTTTATGTTGCAGGTCAATCTCTTCTTTTAGACAAATATACAAATACTCCAAGTTATATTATTGGATTAAATGTAATTGAAACATTCGATTTAGATAGTGCTTCAGATAGTTCATTAAATGATAATGCTCAAGGCACACCGAACTTTGCAGCACCTGGTGCTCACAGATATAAAATTGCTACTTCTTTAATTAAAGAATCTTTAACTGCGCCAAATACCACATACTCTAATTATATTCTATTAATGAAAATAGAAGATGGTATTATTCAGGTAGAAACAACTGATAAAACTGGTGGAACAGAATTAAGCTCAAGATTAGCAAGAAGAACACATGAAGAATCTGGTGATTACGCAGTAAGACCATACACACTAGATATTAGAGAACATTTAGATGATGAAGCTGGTAACGGAGGTTATTTAACTTCTGGTAATGGTGGAGTAGCTACTAAATTAGCAGTCGGTGTTGAGCCTTCTGTTGCTTATGTAAAAGGCTTTAGAATAGAAAATCTTGCTACTAAATATGTAGTAGTAGATAAGCCAAGAGATCACGTAAACGAAAATCAACAATCAGTATCAATGCAGCTTGGTAACTTTGTAAAGATTACTAAATCATCTATAAGAGGAATGCCAGATATTGGTGGTACTGCTGGAGCTTATGCAACAGCTAGTTTAAAAAATACTGGTGGAGCTACAATTGGTACATGTAGAATAAGAGGTGTTGAAGAATTTAATTCAACTATATTCCATGTGTTCTTATTTGACATAGTAATGTCTGGTTCTAATTCATTTAGTGCTGTTACTACTATAACACAAACCAATGCTTCGGGTCAAGACTTTACTGCTACTTTATCTAACACCGGAACTCGATTTGATACTGGTAATAATGGATTAGTATTTAAGCTTCCATTCTCTGCTGTTAAATCTCTATTAGATTCAACTCCAGCGGATCCTCCTAGATTTGTTACAAGGCAAAGAAATCAAGGAACATTTAGTGGAAGTGGAACATCTGCTGCAATTTCATTTAATAACTTTGGTGGTACACTTCAGTCTAAATCAGATGTCATGATTGCTGTTGGAAATAATGCACCAGAAATGGTAGCACCTGGAGATATTACAACTGCAGTTGGTTCAACTACATTAACAATTCAAAATATTTCATCAGCTATTACTGGTGCTGCTAATGGAGTTCATGCTCAAGTTATTTTCTCAGTACAAAAAACAAGTACTGGACTTAAAACAAAAACAAAACAAACTGTAAGTAATCAATCATTTACATATGCTACTGCTACAGGACATATTCCTTTAGATAAAGCTGACATTAAAAAAGTCACAGCTATTACTATAGGTGGTGTAGATAAATTAGATGCATTTACATTAGACAATGGCCAAAGAGATAATTTCTATGATGAAGGACGATTAATTCCTATTGAAAGTATTGCTAATGGTACTGCAGTTGTAGTTAGCTTTGAATATTATCAACATGGTAATGGAGATTACTTTACTGTTGATTCATATGACTCTTCAGAATATGAAACTATTCCATCCTTTAATGGTATTAAGGGTAATGTAGAATTAAGAGATGCTATTGACTTTAGACCAACTAAAGCTTCAGCTGGATCTTTTACTACTGATACTGTATTTACTTCAGGCACAGGATCTCAAAATGCAGATACTCCTAAGCCTGGTTCAATACTCTTAGCTGATGTATCTCATTATCTTCCAAGAATAGATAAACTCTTTTTAACAAGAGAAGGTGAGTTTAAAATAGCAAGTGGAGTTGCAGATAGAAATCCACAATCTCCAGATGATCCTAATGATGCAATGGTAATATATACTCTTAAATTTAGACCTTATGTATTCCACCCATCAGATCTTATTCCTGAACCAATAGACAATAAACGATATACAATGAGAGATATCGGATCACTAGATAAAAGAATAAAAAATCTAGAGTATTATACTTCACTTTCTTTGTTAGAAAAAGAAGCTGCAGATACACAAATATTTTCTGGATCAGATGAAAGACTTAAAAATGGATTTTTAGTAGATGGTTTTTATGGACATAACATAGCTAATGTTTCACATCCAGATTATGCTGTTTCTATAGACAAAGCTAATGGTATATTAAGACCTAAGTTTTTTGAAGACAATGTAAATTTAATTAGACATGCAGCATCACCTGGTACTGCAGTTAAAAATGGTTCAATTATAACACTTCCATTTGGTCATGCAGAATTTGCAAAACAACCTTATGCTACTACATCTGAATTCGTTAATCCATATAATGTATTTAGTTGGGGTGGTCAAGTTAAACTTTCACCAGAATCAGATGAGTGGAAAGATACTGAAGTAAGACCAGATGTTATTATTGATGATGAAGGCGTATATGATCAATTAGTAAATATGGCTGAAGAATCAGGTATATTAGGAACAGTATGGAATGAATGGGAAACCAATTGGACTGGTACTGAAGTAAGTACTACAACATCTGGTGGTGGAGCAAACATAAATCCAAGAATTGACGTTAATGAATTTGGTGGAAATAACTGGTGGGATGGTCCAAGAAGAGGACGTCGTAGAGGTGGAGTTCAAGTAGGTGGTGTTACAACTACTACTGCAACAACTACTACTTCAAATCAAGCTAGGTCTGGTTTAAGAACTACAGTTGTTCCAGATACTCAATTAAAAGAATTAGGATCAAGAGTTGTAGAAACAAACTTTGTTCCATTCATACGTTCTAGAGAAATATTCTTTAAAGCAGAACTTATGAAGCCAAACACTAAAGTATATGCGTTCTTTAATGGTTCTAATGTAACTAATTATTGTAGTGAAACTGGTGGATATAAAGAATTCGCAGATCAAGTTGATGTAGTTGGTTATGCAAGTGCTACTCAACATCCAGATTCACAAAGAGGTTTATTAACTACAGACGCAGCTGGTAGATTGGAAGGATCATTCATTATACCTAGAAATAATTTACTTAAATTTAAAACTGGTACAAGAGAATTTAGATTAACAGATTCTTCTACTAATAATAAAGATGCAGAAACAACATTTTCAGAAGCATTATATCATGCTCAAGGTTTATTAGAAGTCAAAGAAAATGTTATACAATCTACTAAAGTTCCTAAATTTGTAACTACAGAACTAAGTGATGATAGAGTTATTTCAGAAACTTCAATTACTAAATTCACTACACCAGTAACTTGGGTAGATCCATTAGCTCAAACATTTATTGTTGATCAAGTTGGTGGATTATTTGTAACTAAATTAGATTTATTTGTACAGGCTAAAGATGCTAATATTCCATTAAACGTTTCTATACGTTCAGTAGAGAATGGTATACCTACTCAACAAATTGTTCCAGGAACAGATGTTAATGTATATCCTAGTTCAATAACCACATCAACAGATGGTTCACAAGCTTGTACTGTTACTTTTGATTATCCAGTTTATTTAGGACAAGATCAAGAATATTGTATTGTTCTTATATCTCAATCAGATGAATATAAAGTTTATATTGCAGAAACTGGTGGTTTTGATTTAATAGATAGTGATAATAGAGTAACTAAGCAACCATATAATGGTGTATTCTTTACATCACAAAATGCTTCAACCTGGACTCCAGAACAAACTAAAGATCTTAAGTTTACTTTATATAGAGCAAACTTTACATCAACAAGTGCTACATTAAAACTAACAAATGATAGTATACCAGCTAAAGCTCTCAAATCAAATCCATTTAGATATATTTCTGCTGCAGGTGGAAATAGCATTATAAGAGTTACTCATCCAAACCATGGAATGTACGGAGCAAATAACAAAGTAACAATTGCTGGACAAAGTGGTACTGTAAATGGAATAACAGCTGCTAATATGAATGCAACTCATGATATTATTTCAGCATCAATTGAATTAGATCATTATGCTATTCAAGTAACAGGAACTGCTTCTGCTACTGGTATAGATGGTGGTGGATCTGGTATTACAGCAACAGAAAATAATCAATATAATATATTGGTTCCACAAATACAAACATTAGAAGTACCGGGAACTAATATTGGATTATCCATGGAAGGACAATCAGGTAAAACTATTGATGGAACAGAAAGTGCTTATGTTAAACAAGCAATTGGTGGTATATTAGCTAATTCTAATAATGAATTTAATGCTCCAATGACTGTGGCTTCTACAGTAAATGAAGCAAGTTATACATCTGATTCAAGTGCTGGTAATAAATCTCTTGTATTAACAGCTACGTTAAATGGTAGTTCTACATTATCACCAGTAATCGATTTAAATAGATGTTCAGTAACTACTGTTGCAAATAGATTAAACGATGCTACTACAAATTCATCTGCATATAATAGTGCAGCAAATGGAAGAACATACGTAGCTGATACATCTTCAAGTGGTACTTCAAACGCTACAAGATATATAACAAAAAGAGTAGATCTAAATAATGAAGCAGATATATTAGATGTATATATCAATGCTAATAAACCATCTGGGTCTAATATAGATTTATACTTTAAAGTATTGGAAGCTGGATCAGATACTGACTTTGATACTTTACCTTGGATTGTAGCATCTCCCGATTCAATAATAGTAACCAATGATGCGGGTTCATATAATGAAGTTCATTATTCAATTGATCCTACAATTGGTAAGTTTGGATCTTTTGCATTTAAGATTGTTTTAAGATCTTCAAATAGTTCTAATGTTCCAACAGTAAAAGACTTTAGAGCAGTGGCGGCAACATAATATGGCAACTAGGAAAACAGCAAAAATAAAAGATAATCCTGATTTAATGAAGGATTTTACGAGTGGAGCGGTTATAAATACTAATAACAGTGCATACGAAGCAAGGTTAGCTCAAGTAGAAAAAAGGAAATTAGACGAACAGCAATCTGCTGATATCAAAGATATGAAAAAGCAAATTGCAGATCTTACTAAATTAGTTAAAAAGTTGGTAGATAAATAATGGCAAATAACGAAACAAAGGTTTTAAAGAATAATACTCTAGAGCAATGGAGACAAAAAACTAATGAAGTCTCACATCATTTAGGAGATGTAGATTTATTAGATGCTCGACTTACTGATAAGCAGTTTAATTTTACCGGTGATGCTACACAGTTTTTATTTGGTGCAACTGCAGATAATAATGGTAAAGATTTACAAATTCAATTAAAGCCAGAAGAAGTAATAGATGCTCCCGCAACTATTATTATGACTGGTAATCCAACTATACCAAGTTCCTTTGTTTCTGGTATAGTATTGTTTCAAGGATCCTCTGGATCTGAATCATTTACTGGTATTATTAATTATATTAATAAAAATAAAATATCATTAAGAAATACTACCGGTACTTTTGATGCTTCACTACCAATAAAATATTCAACTGATTCTATAGCTAGCACTAAATTAGTAAGACTAGTAACTGAATCATATAAAGTTGGTTATACTAAAGCAACTCAAAATAATGTTATAGCATATCAAGAATTACGTCAAGACGGGTTTCATATAGTTAACTTTTCTTTAGAAATTACACTTACTGGTTCTCCATCTATACCTGCATCATTTACAGAAGGTGCAGTTGTTACACAAGCAAATGGGTTTTCCGGAGTATTGTTAGAAGCTACTACTAGTGCTCTTAGATTTAAATCACATAGTGGTACATTTAGTACTACTGCATTTGCTGGTATACCGCATACAGATAATGCTAATAGAATAGCGGCAGCAAATTTAAATACTGCCATAACACAAGATGTTAGTGTTGGTAATATAGTTGAATATCATACTATACCAGCAAGTAGTCATGCAGTTACAGTTGATACTCAAAATGCAATTGATTCTATTACTGAAATACAAGATGATATTGGAGAAATTTCTTCATTAGGTACTACAGATAAATCTGATATTGTATCTTCTATTAATGAAATTGAGACAGCTTCTCGTGGAACGAATACAGATTATACATTAACAACGACTGCTCAAAACTTTAGAGACGCTATTAGAGAACACGAAACAGATATTGGTAATATGATATTTACTGGTTTATCTGGTACTGATATCTCTGAAGCTTTAAGAGAATTAAGAACTGAGCTTGGTAATCATGCTTCATTGGGTACTACACATACTGCAGATGCAGTTGGTGCTATTAACGAATTAGAAACAGCTGTCAGAGGAAGCGCGGGTAACTATACAATTGGAACAGATGCTAATGATTTAGTCGCAGCCATTAATGAAATTGAAACAGTATTAAGAGCTGGTAATGCTAACTATACTTTAAGCACTTCTGCACAAAATATAAGAGATGCTATAAATGAGCATGAAACCGATATAGGTAATATGACATTTACTGGATTAGCTGCTACAGATATTTCAGCAGCAATTCGAGAATTAAGAACAGAACTTGGCGATCATTCTACTATTGATAACGCTACTGGTTATTCTGCAGCAAGTGCATCAGCTGGTATTGTTGAAATACAAGGTGCACTAGGTAATTATAATAATTTAACTACATCAGCAACAAATTTAACTTTAGCAATTAATGAATTGGATCTAAAGCAAGGTGCTGCTACTCTTGGAACAACTGCAACAACTTTATCGGGAGCTGTAAATGAATTAGAAGCTGCAGCAAGAGGAACACAAACAAACTATACATTAACTACTAATGCATCTAATTTTAGAGATGCTATTAATGAATTAGAATTAGGTATTAGAGGAACTAGTAATAATTTAGTTGCTACAGACCTTACAACAGTATCTAATGATTTAGTAGGAGCTATTAATGAACATGAAACACAAATTAATACTCTTGATACTAATCATTTAAATAAAAATTTAGCAGCTGGTGTTAATCAAAATATTACCGGTACTATAACCTTTACTGGTGATTCAGTCGACTTTTCAAATACTACAGCATTGTTCTCATCTGCAGGTGGTGTTGCAAACTTTGGATCAGCATTTGTTAACTTAAATGCTACTGCAGCTTCGGGGTCAAATGTTAATATACAAGGATTACAGGTTGATAGAACTTCTTTAACTGGTAGTAATCCTAAGCATGATGTAAGATTATTGTGGAATGAAACACTAGTAAACTCTACGCCAGAAAGAGCTTGGCAACTTAGAGGTATGGCAGATGATAAATCAGATAACACTGCAGACATTGTAACATTCTATAATGCTAAAGATTTATTTGATAATAACGTAGAAAATAATATAGTAGTATCTTGGGATGCTACAAATCAAAACTTTGATATTAATCCAAGAGACTTTGTAGTTCAATTAAGTGGGGATGTTGCTGGTTCAGCTACTGTTACTAACTTAGGTGATATTAATATTAGTACTACTGTTCAAACAAATTCAGTAGCTTTAGGAACAGATACAACAGGTAACTATATCGCTTCAGTCGTAGGTACGACCAATGAAGTAACAGTTTCTGGTAATAGTGGAGATGATGGAAGATCTATCACTGTTGGATTACCTAATAGCGTAGTCATTTCTGGAGAAATGGAAGCCGGTTCATTAGACATTAATGGTAATGCAGATATATCTGGTAATCTAGTTACTCATGGTAATTTAAGTGTTAATGGTAATACTACACTAGGTAACGGATCTGGTGATACTGTTGCTATACCTGGTAATTTAACTATCACAGGTAATCTTACAGTCAATGGTACACAAACAACATTAAGCACTGCAACATTAGAAGTAGAAGATACTTTAATTCTTGTTGGAAGTGATTTAGGAAATACAAACGAACCAACATCTGGTGGATTCGGATTAGAAACTAGAACATTCAGTGGTTTAGCTAATGCAGTAATTAACCAAGGTGGTGGTAATAGAACATGGACATCTGCAGGTACTCACCCAACTGCAGCTGCAGGAGTATCGGGTTCGCATTCAATTGTATATAACTTTGGTACAGATAGATGGGAAATGGATGGATCTCCATTACTATCCGACGCGACACAAGGATCTCCTGGTATAGAAGTAAATGGAACAGATGTTGCAAATTTATCTGGAACAAAAACATTAGACTTTAAGGCTGGAACTGGAATAAGTTTAGGATCAGTTGTAAATGGTGACGATATTGAAGTTACAATTACAAATGCTTTAGACGGTTATTCAGGTTGGTTCTTAACTGTTGGTGGTGGTGATAAAGGTAATATTGCTGATGATGAAAGAGTTTCCTTTGAAGCTGGTAATGCTTTAGGAGTATCTTATAGCTCATCTAATAATGTAATAACCTTTAGCCATGATAATACATCTAATTTATCTGGTAATTATGGTGGTGCTAATAATGGTATTGTCATTGAAGATATTACAGTTGATGCTAATGGGCACGTAACAGCAATAGATACAATAGACCTTGATGGTAGATTTGTTCAAGAAACTGAAACGTCTAGTGCTGCTGTTACTTCAAATGTAGTTGTAAGAACAAATGGAAATGGGCATATTCAAGCTACTCAATTTAATGGGCCATTGACAGGTGCAGTAACTGGTAATGTTACCGGTAATGTATCTGGTAGTTCGGGTTCAACAACCGGGAATGCTGCTTCAGCATCAACGCTTTATGTGACTTCAAATGATAGTGATGGAACCTTTAGAGAAATGACCTGGATTGTAGGTTCAGGTGGTGGTAATTCTTCATTCTATGCAGATGCTGGTTTAACATATCAATCAAGTACTAATACACTAAAAACTACTTATTTTCAAGGTAGTTTAGTTGGTAACGCATCAACATCAAGTCAAGTATATGTAACTGGTACTTCTACTAATACAAGCTATAGAATGGTATTTGGAGAAAATAATGATGGATATAACGGATATGAGTCTCTATACAAAGACACAGCTGCTAATTTCTATTATAACCCATCTACAAATACATTAACAGTACCAAACTTAAGTGGTAATGCAAGTTCTGCATCTCAAGTTTATGTTACAGAAACAGATAGTAATGCAAGTTACGCTATTGTCGGATGTGTCAAAGGTGATAATCAAAATGGAAATGAAGCATTATACGCAGATGACGCAATATACTTTAATGCTAGTAGTAATACTTTAGTTTGTGCAAACTTTTCTGGTAATGCATTAACTGCTACTAAGCCTTAT
>MDTB01025737.1_pt1 | contig 16638 bp, 12 predicted proteins | sample 811161 | NCBI WGS metagenome assembly MDTB01 (sample SAMN05326650, study PRJNA326480) | marine metagenome | isolation source: seawater | place: Mediterranean Sea | collected 2009
ATAAAGATGTGGTCGCGATGAGTTTTGTAGGATCTACACCTATAGCAAAATATATTTATGAAAATTGTGCAAAAAATGAAAAAAGAGTTCAGGCATTAGGAGGAGCTAAAAATCATTGCGTGGTTATGCCAGACTGTGACTTGGAACAAGCTGTAAATGGTTTAATGGGAGCAGCTTATGGTTCCGCAGGAGAAAGATGCATGGCCCAATCAGTAGCTGTAGCAGTAGGAAACATCGGAGATAAATTAGTTGGTAGCTTAGCTAAGAAAGTTGAGGCTTTAAAAGTAGGTCCAGGTATGGATAAAGATTCTGAAATGGGACCTTTGGTTACAAAGGAACATCTTACAAAAGTAAAAAGCTATGTAGATTTAGGAGAAAAAGAAGGAGCTAAACTAATTGTAGATGGAAGAAATTTTAAACTTCAAGGTTACGAGAATGGTTATTATATCGGTGGATGTTTATTTGACCAAGTGACTAAAGACATGAGAATTTATAAGGAAGAGATTTTTGGTCCAGTTTTATCAGTTGTTAGAGTTAAAAATTTTAATGAAGCCTTACAGTTAGTTAATGACCACGAATTTGGAAATGGCGTAAGTATATTTACTCGAGACGGTGACTCCGGCAGAACATTTTCCAATAAAGTGAAAATAGGCATGGTAGGCATAAATATTCCCATACCTGTTCCTATGGCCTTTCACAGTTTTGGAGGATGGAAAAGATCATTGTTTGGAGATCAACATATGCATGGACCAGAGGGTGTAAGATTTTACACTAAACTCAAAACAATTACTTCAAGGTGGCCATCCGGATTAAGATCTGACCCAGAATTTATAATGCCAACTATGAAATAAAAAGAGGAGCAAAATTGAAAAAAAAAATTACCTTAGTAGGAGCAGGACAAATAGGAGGAACATTAGCACATTTAATCGCTTTAAAAGAATTAGGCGATGTGGTTTTATTTGATGTTGCAAAGGGCATAGCAAAAGGCAAAGCACTGGATATAGCTCAATCATCTCCTGTAAGTGGATTTAATATTAATCTTTCTGGCACAAACAACTATGAGGATACAAAAAATTCAGACGTAATAATTATCACTGCAGGTGTGCCTAGAAAACCAGGGATGACTAGAGATGATTTATTAGGAATTAATCTTAAAATAATTAAAGAGGTTGCTGAAGGAATTAAAAAAACATCTCCTAATGCTTTCGTTATATGTATTACTAATCCATTAGACGTTATAGTCATGGCTTTACAAAAATATTCAAATCTCCCAAAAAATAAAATAGTTGGAATGGCTGGTATATTAGACTCTTCAAGATTTATATATTTTCTTTCACAAGAGTTAAAAGTTCCAGTTCAGAAAATAAAATCATTTGTATTAGGTGGACATGGAGATAGCATGGTAGCAATGTTGGGTTTAACAGAAGTAGATGGAAAAAAGATTAGTGAATTAGTTAAAGAAGGTAAAATAAAAAAAGAAAAACTTGATCAAATTGTTGAAAGAACAAAAAAAGGAGGAGCAGAAATTGTAAAATATTTAGAGAAAGGATCAGCATTTTATGCACCGGCCGCATCTGGGGTTGAAATGGCTGAAAGTTACTTAAAAGATTTAAAAAAGCAACTTCCTTGTGCTGCGTATCTTAATGGTGAATATAACACCAAAGATTTATATGCAGGAGTTCCAGTCATTATTGGGTCTGGAGGAGTAGAAAAAGTAGTAGAACTAAAACTTAGTGAAGAAGAAGAAAAAAATTTTGAAAGCTCAATAAAATCAGTAAAGGATCTTTTTCATGCTGCCCAGAAAATCGATCCAAGCTTAAAATAAATTAGTTTTTTTTATAAATTGCAATAATACATTTTCCGTACTTATAGTTCGTTAAACGGTCAGCAATAATACTGAGTGGTGTGCAAATTTTATCCCAAATAAAAATTTTTAAATTAGATGGAAATATTTCCTTTTTAAAAAAAATTTTATTTAAGAAATAAAGTAAATATCCAATTATATCTAAAGATAATAGTTTTACTCTTTTTAAATCTAATAATTCTTCTTTAAAAAATTCTCTCTCATATCTTCTATAATGACCTACTGCTCGATCTAAGTTACCATAAATCTTTTGATGAGCTGGAACCATGATAAGTAGATGCCCACCTTTTTTTAATCTTTTTGTCGCTTCTTTAATTTCATTTTCATCATTTTTAATATGCTCTAAAACATGTAAATATAATATAACATCAAATTCGTTTTTGATTTTGTTAATAGTTTTATCTAAAACTTTTATATTTTTAAAATTTTTAAATTTTTGATTCAGTTCTTGAATATTAATATTATCTAATTCTGTTAGAGTAATATTTTTATGGTCAGGTCTAACATAGTTTCTAGTAAAACTACCGCAACCTGCTCCAATTTCTAAAATGTCTCCTTTAATATATTTTTTCATGAAAGATAAACAATACCTTATATGAAAATTTGCATTATCAAATCTTTCAGTGGCTGTTTCAGGATAATTTTTCATTTTATATTTTGTTATTCTAAAGTAAATTGTTTATAAAATTCAATGACCATCTTTTCTAATAAAAGTTTATTTAATACACATTTTTTATACTTAATTCTAATTTTTTTGTTCTCTTTTTTCATAAACTTTTATTATGCGAAATTTGGATCATTTCCTATAGATACCTTCTTACACTATGACCCAGCCTTTAGGATTTTAAATAATGATTTTCCTGTAAGGGATTATTGGATTGTCTCTGGTTTTATAATTGATTTTTTTCAATCCTTTTTCTTTAAAATACTTGGTGTAAATTGGTTTGCTTATACATTTCACTCTTCTATATTTAATTTTTTAATATCTGCATTTTCATATTACTTTTTTATAAGCTTTGGTGCAGGTAGATATAAATCATTATTATATACTTTAAGTTTTGCTACTCTAGCGTATACTATTTCAGGTACTCCATTTGTTGACCATCACGCAACATTTTTTTTATTAATTGCTACATATCTAATTGTTCAAGTTTTAAAATTCCCTAAAAAAAATTATTTTTGGGTATTTATAATAATGTTATTTTTTATAAGCTTTTTATCAAAACAAGCTCCGACAACTTATGTAATTTTTTCTCAAGGAGCAATTCTTCTTTATTTTTTCATAAAAAGAAAAAGAAGTAATGATGTTAAAATAATTTTTTTTAGTTTAGTAAGTTTTTTAATTCTTTTTCTTTTAATTTTAATTTATCTTAAAATTGATTTTAAACTTTTTTATACACAATACTTAGATTATCCAAGAACAATTGGATTCGATCGATATGATAAATTTACAAAGTCATTTGAAATTTTTTTTAATCAATATAAATTTTTATTTTTACCAATTATAATTCTACTAATTATAAAATTTAAAAAAGCTAAAAACAAAAAGTTTGATATTCCATTAGAAGAAGTAATTATGTTTCTGGTTATGATTGCTTTTAGTATGAGTCTTTTATTTCATCAAATCATGACAAGAAATCAAATATTTATATACTTTTTGATACCAATCTTCTGCCTGTTATTAGATATAGAAATAAAAAATTTTAACATTAAATATAAGAAATACTTTTCCATCATTTTAATTGTATTTACTATTTTTGTAACTTTGAAATATCATTATAGATTTAATGAAACAAGAAAATTTCATGAATTAGAAAAAGTTGATCTGGGAAAATCAATACCAGCACTTAAAATCCATGAAAGTCTTTCTGGACTTAATTGGATCACTCCACGATTTAAAGATGAACCTCATAAAGAGATAATAATACTTTCACAAACTAAAAATAGGATAGAAAAAATTAATCATGAAATTATGTTAATCACACATTATTTATTTTTAGATAGTATTACGGAAAAAAACTTAAATTCTCCTAACAGAACATTTACATTAGACGGAGCAAGTGTTCCTCTTCAAAATCATAGACTATATCCTTACTACAAAAATTTTTTGACTCAAAAAATCGAGAAGAAAAATATTAAAGAAATTTATTTTTTAAAACATGAAAAGATCTCTAAAAGAATAATCACTGATTATTTTTCTAAAAATTGCTATGATTTAAGAGAAGATGAATTATTTTTTATAATCAAAATTAAATGTCTAAATTAATTTAATATCATCTATTAAATTATCTAAATCTAGTAGGTCTTTAACATAGTGTTTTTTTTTAATAAAAAGTAATAAAATATTAAATATTAATATTAAAAAAATAATAATATAATTCAAATAGAAGATCTTAGGAGCCCAAAGTATAATAAAGGAATAAAATATAGAATTTATAATTATCTTAGGAAAAAAGACTGCGTTGACTCTTAAAGAATGTTCCATCAAAGAAAGCATATTTAATTTGGATTTATCAAAATATCTTTTTTCTCTTTTTGCGTATATTCTTTTTATTTTACAATTCTTTAGAACAGAACTAGAGTGAGCATACCAAGAGCTATTATCCGATAAAAGTTTTTCTAAGTGTTTTGAATTGAAAGTTGTAAAATTTCCAAACGAGATCCATTTAAATGAAAATAAAAATGAAATCATTAAATGTATTCTGTATAAGAAAACCACTAGCAAAGATTCTCTTCTCTTTTTTCTATTAGATGTAATTATAAAGTTTTCGTATTTAATTGCTTCATTTAACATTTTTTTTATTTCATATGGATTATCTTCTCCATCGCCATCCATAACAGTTATGAAAAAACTTCCTGACAATTTTTTTAAATAATTAAGTCCAGTAGCTATAGATTTTTGACTGCCAAGATTTTTTTTTAGATTTAGAATTTCAATTTTTTTTATTGATGAATAAATTTTATTTTCTATATAAAATTTTTCAGTCGAAAGATCATTTATTATTAATATTTCAGTTTCTATAGAAGTATCATTTTTTAAGCATTTATCTATTTCTCCTAATAATTTGTTTAAGGACTTCCAATCATTGTATACTGGTATTAAAATTACGTGTTTCAAAATATTTAAATTAATTATTTATTTTTTTCTAGGTCGCTTCTTACTTTTTCTAAAAATTTATTAATAATTATAGCATCTTCAGGTTTTATATAGTTTTCTTTATTAATAGCACTTCGCATTTCTTCTTTAATTTTAATTTTCAATTCCTCTAATTTTTCCTTTGATAAATTATATTCTAATTCAATTTTAATTTTTTTGACAACATATCCAAATGAAAAATGAAATGCTGCGAGGAAAAGAAAAAAAACCAAAATAGATTTATAAAAAAAGGATTTCATAATTTTTAACTATTTAATTTATATATCTCATAAATTTTTATTTTATTTATTTTAAGTTCGTAAATCTTACTAAAATTTTTTGGAACTTCATATTTTTTATTCCATCTAGAATTTACTTCTGAGATGTTGTTCTTATATATATAATCAGCTGAATGATATTCTTGACCAACTATTTCAAATTTTTTTCTCAAAACAGGGGAAATTCCTTCCAAACCTCTTTGCAAGGGTGTACTCGAAGCAACAGCTACTTTAATTATTTTTCTTTCATCAATCTCTGAGATTTTTAGAAAAAAATGTTTAGATGATATCCCATGATAGTCACCTTCAAATGAGTTTTTAAATTTTTCACTTAATAAGCTGTTAAAATAAATGCTTTGAAATGGGTGATATGAAATTAAAAAGTAACCGTTGTAAATAACTGATAAAAAAATTACAAGCCAAATAAATTTTTTTGCCAACAAATTTTTTCTAAAATGCTGTAAGAATATATTTAAAATATATATTCCGAAGTATATTATAAAGATATTTAAGAAATAAACTAATCGCCATCCGTTATAAAGTGTTGCATTGAAGAATATGAAAATAAAAAAAAATGTAGTTAAAAGCAAGAAGAAGATAAAATCTTTTTCCTCCTCTTTGCTTCTCCACAAATCATTATAAATAAGTTTGTTTTTGATGTTTAAGAATCTTTTTAAAAATCTTGTTGAATAAAATATGTATCCGAAAAAAAAAAATATGATTTGAAATATTGGTGAAGAAATAATTATCCAATTAATAATATATGTGCTAGGTAAAAATTCATTAGGGATATATTGATCAAAATATAATATTTTGAATTTTATTAGATAATCTAAAGAAAAAAATAATTCGACAATTTTTTGTAATGGATTTTCCCAAAGGTACGGCCAAAAAATATAAGTAAAAACTACTAAAGATAGAGTATAAAAAATTATCTTTCTATATTCTTTAAGAATAATATTTGAATGAAAATTTTTAATTACCAAAATAAATATAAAAAAAAGTGGAAGAAAAATTGCAAATATTCTTAAATTGATAGCTAAAGCATTAAATAATGAAAAATATATTAAATTTTTTATACTTAATTTGTTTATTGCCTCTAAGAAAAAAAATAAGCTAATAGTAAAAAAAGATAAAAACAATACGTCTTTATAAAGAAAACTGTCACCAAGTATCCTTGGAGAAGTGACATAGAAAAATAAGCCTAAAAAATTAATATAAAAATTATCAAATCTTTTATTTAAGATTTTAAAGAAAAAAAATGAACTAGTTAAAAATATAATAAAACTTAAGAAGTGTTTTATATAATAAATATTACTTATATCATTTAAATTAAATAAAATTTCAATAAGTGCAGCTGGCAGATCTAGAACAATACCCCATTTATTATAATGAGATACAGGGGACAAAGTATAATCTTTAATACTATTAATTTTGATTTCTGTAATTTTTTGTAGGTCGACCAAACCAAACTGTTCAGCGACATAATTTAACCAATAGTGACCATTTAATCTATGGAACTTTTCTTCAATATGAATTCCGAAGTCTTGAATATTGATAAAAGCTAAAATTAAAGCTGTTAAATAAAAAATACTGAGTAAAATAGAATTTTTTTGTTTATAAAAATCTAGTTTCATTGAATTATAATTATTTATTACTTTATTTATTAGTAGACTTTATCTTATATATTTAAAAAATATAATAATTTATTTATGAATATTCACGAATACCAAGCCAAAGATTTATTGAGAGATTATGGAGTACCAGTTTCTAGTGGAGTAATTATTTTTTCAGTAGATGAAATTGATAAGAAGATAAAAAATTTAAAGTCCAATAAGCTAGTTGTTAAAGCGCAAATTCATGCTGGCGGAAGAGGTAAAGCTGGTGGAGTTAAAGTTGTTAAAAATTTAGATGAAGCAAAAAAAGAACTTAAAGAAATGTTTGGTAAAGTTTTAATAACTCATCAAACTGGGCCTAACGGTAAGAAAGTAAATAAAGTTTATGTTGAAGAGGCTTCCGAAATACAAAACGAATTATATCTATCTTGTTTAATAGACAGAACAAGTTCAAAAATTGCTTTTATTAGTAGTTCTGAAGGTGGCATGGATATAGAAAAAGTTGCAAGCGAAACCCCAAATAAGATATTTACCACAAAAGTTGATCTTAAAGATCGTCTAGAAAAAGCTGAAATTGAAAAAATATTAAGACCTTTTCATTTTAATGAGAAACAAAAAATTGAAGGAGAGAAAATTTTACAATCTATTTTTAAACTATTAAAAGAAAAAGATGCAAATCTCATAGAAATAAATCCTTTAGTTGTTTGTAAGGATAAAAAGATCATTTGTTTAGATGCTAAAATAAATTTTGACGATAATGCAATTTTCAGAAGAGAGGACATAAGTAAATTAAGAGATTTAAGCGAGGAAGAGCCTGCAGAAATAGAAGCTAGCAAACATGATTTGTCTTACATTAAATTAGATGGTTCAATAGGATGCATGGTTAATGGAGCAGGTCTTGCTATGGCAACAATGGATATAATCAAAATATATGGAGAAGAGCCAGCCAATTTTTTAGATGTTGGTGGAGGTGCATCAAAAGAAAAAGTTTCAGCAGCATTTAAATTAATTTTGTCTGACAAAAATGTAAAAGGAATACTAATTAATATTTTTGGAGGGATAATGCGATGTGATGTTCTTGCTCAAGGAGTAGTTCAAGCTGTTGAAGAAACTAATCTGTCAGTTCCACTTGTTGTTAGGTTAGCAGGAACTAATTTTAAAGAAGGAAAAAAAATATTAGATGAGTCTAATTTAAAAATATTGTCTGCTTCTGATTTAAATGATGCGGCAAAAAAAATTGTGAGGGCTATCAAGTAAATGTCTGTATTAGTAAACAAAAATACAAAAGTGATTTGCCAAGGTTTTACAGGAACTCATGGAACTTTTCATTCAGAACAAGCTTTAAAATATGGAACTCAATTAGTTGGTGGAGTAACTCCACAAAAGGGCGGTCAAACACATCTAAATCTTCCAGTGTTTAATACTGTAGAAGAAGCCAAAGATATAACAAATGCTAATGCAAGTATGATTTATGTTCCTCCAAAATTCGCAGCAGCTGCGATAATAGAGGCGATATATGCAAAAATTGAATTAATAGTTTGTATCACTGAAGGTATTCCAATTTTGGATATGATAAAAGTAAAAAAAGAACTAAGTAAAAGTAAATCAAGATTGATAGGACCTAACTGCCCGGGAATCATTACCCCAGACCAGTGTAAAATTGGAATAATGCCAGGAAGTATTCATAAAAAAGGAAATGTAGGAATAGTATCTAGATCGGGAACACTAACATACGAGGCAGTTGCTCAAACATCTAATAATGGCTTGGGTCAGTCTACTTGTATTGGAATAGGTGGAGACCCAATAAATGGTACAAATTTTACAGATTGTTTAGAACTTTTTCTGAAAGACGATGAAACAAAGTCTATTGTAATGATTGGCGAAATTGGAGGATCTGCAGAAGAAGAAGCCGCTGACTTCTTAAAGAAAGAAAAAATAAAAAAACCTATGGTAGGTTTTATAGCGGGACTAACTGCCCCAGCAGGAAGAAGAATGGGGCATGCTGGAGCCATAATATCAGGAGGTAAGGGAGGTGCTGAAGAAAAGATAGAAATAATGAAATCTGCAGGAATTACTATATCAAAATCACCTGCAGATATAGGTAAGACACTTTTTCAGAAACTAAATGGTTAAATTTTGATAATTTATGTTAAAATAAATTATTAAATGTCATCATCAAAAAACAACACTACATACAAAAAAACCTCTTTTTTAATTGGTAATAATTCAGAATTTATTAATGAATTTTACGCTGATTATCTCTCAGATCCAAAATCGATACCAGAAAGCTGGAGAAAATTCTTTGAAGGATTGAGTGATGAACAAAAATTAATTTATGAAGATTTACAAGGACCAAGTTGGTCTCCGGAGAGAAAAAATAAAAAAATTAAATTTAATGAAAAGAGTTTATCAAATGAAGATGAAACAACCGAAGTTGGTATTGGAGTTACAGATGAATCAGTAAAGGCTATAGCACTAATTAGAGCTTATAGGATAAGAGGACATTTAATTGCCAACTTAGATCCATTAGAAATGATGGAAAGAAAATATCTTGAAGATTTATCACCAGAAGATCATGGTTTTAATAAAGAAAAGTTTAACAAAAAAATTTATGTGGGAGATTATATGCAAGGCGGTTATTCTACCATTAAAGAAATCCTTGCTTTCTTTAAAAAGATATATTGTTCCACTATTGGAGTAGAATATATGCATATTTCAGATCCTATTGAAAAGAAATGGTTTAGAGAGCGGATGGAAAAAAAAGAAAATCAACTAAAATTCACTTACAATGGAAAAATAGCAATTTTAAATAAACTTATTCAAGCTGAAGGTTTTGAAAAATTTTTGGCTGTAAAATTTGTTGGGACTAAAAGATTTGGACTTGATGGAGGAGAATCTTTGATTCCTGCGTTAGAACAAATTATAAAAAGAGGTGGTAATTTAGGTTTTAAAGAAGTTAAAATTGGCCAACCTCATAGGGGAAGACTAAATATTTTAGCAAATGTTTTGCAAAAATCTTACAAAAGAATGTTTAATGAGTTTGCAGGAGAGTATGCATCTTTTAATTCTGACTCAACAGGTGACGTAAAATATCATTTAGGAGCTTCTTCAAACCGAGAATTTGATGGTAATTTAGTTCATGTTTCTTTAACGGATAATCCTTCACATCTTGAAGCAGTAAATCCTGTAGTTTTAGGCCAAACAAGAGCTAAGCAATTTTTTCATAAAGACGAAAAGAGGAATAAAGTTGTTCCAGTCCTAATTCATGGAGATGCTTCTTTTGCTGGTCAAGGTGTCGTTGCAGAATGTTTTGCTATGTCAGGAGTGCCAGGACATAATACTGGAGGGACAATACATATTATTGTTAACAATCAGATAGGATTTACCACCAGCCCAAAGTTTGCACGTTCATCACCTTATCCTTCTGATTTAGCAAAAATGGTTGACTCACCAATTTTGCATGTTAATGGTGACGATCCAGAGGCAGTAGTTCATTGTGCAAAAATAGCAACAGAGTATAGACAAAAGTTTAATAGAGATGTTGTCATAGATATGATTTGTTATAGAAGATTTGGTCATAACGAGGGAGATGAACCTTCTTTTACTCAGCCTACTATGTACAGAAAAATAAAAAAACATCCTTCAACGCTTAATATTTATGCAAAAAAATTAATTGAAGAAGGCACTATAACTCAAGATGAACTTGATGGTATGAGAACTAAATTTAAGAATCTCCTTGAAGAACAATTTAAAACAGCTAAAGAATATAAACCAAAATTAGAGTGGTACGAAGGAGTATGGTCAAGATTTAAACCTGAGAAAGGTAAAGATAAAAGAGGAGTTACAGGAGTTCCTTTAGAAAAAATAAAAAAGATAGGTGAAAAAATCACCTCGATTCCTAGTAGTTTTAATGCCCATCCAACACTAAAAAAAATATTTGAAAATAAGAAAAAAATGTTTTTAACTGGAAAAGGTTTTGATTGGGCTACAGCCGAACACCTAGCGTTCGCAAGTCTATTAGATGAAGGCTATCCAGTTAGACTTTCTGGTCAAGATTCTGCAAGAGGAACCTTTAGTCAACGTCATTCTGTTCTTAAAGATCAATTAAATGGAAACAAATATATTCCTTTAAATAATATTTCAAAAAATCAAAAAAATTTTGAAGTAATAGACAGCTTGCTATCTGAAATGGCTGTTCTTGGGTTTGAATATGGTTACGCACTATCAGAGCCAAGCACACTAGTGATTTGGGAAGCGCAGTTTGGAGATTTTGCGAACGGAGCTCAGGTTATTATAGATCAATTTATTGCCTCAGCAGAAAGAAAATGGGCGAGAGCCAATGGTTTAGTTATGTTATTGCCTCATGGTTACGAAGGTCAAGGCCCAGAACATTCATCTGCTAGATTAGAAAGATTTTTACAATTATGTGCCCAAGAAAATATTCAAGTTGTGAATTGCACCACTCCAGCAAATTATTTCCATGCTTTAAGAAGACAGATTCACAGAGAATTTAGAAAACCATTGATCATTATGACACCAAAATCTTTATTAAGAAATAAAATGTGCACCTCAAATATTGAGGATTTCACTAAAAAGAATACTTTTCACAGAGTTTTAAATGATCATGCTGACTTTAAGAAAACTGGTTTAGTTAAACTTGTCGAGGATAAAAAAATAAAGAAAGTAGTCATGTGTTCAGGAAAAGTTTATTTCGATCTTTTACAAGCAAGAGAAAAAAATAAAAATGATAAAGTTTTTATCATAAGAATAGAGCAATTATACCCATTTCCAGTTAAAACTCTTGCGAAAGAATTAAAGCGATTTAGAAAAAGAACTGAATTTTTTTGGTGTCAGGAAGAACCTAAAAACATGGGCGCATGGAACACGGTAAGAAATTATATTGAACGAAGTTTGGATTATATAAAAGCAGATAATAAAGAGGTCAGTTATATAGGAAGAGCACCTGCCGCATCTCCTGCTAGTGGATATCTCAAAAAACATCTTGCAGAGCAAAATAAAATATTAGAAAAGGTTATAGGAAAATTTTAATTCATGTCAGAAAAAATATTAGTACCAACTTTAGGTGAGTCAGTAACAGAAGCCACAGTTTCAAAATGGTTAAAAAGCCAAGGCGAAAAGGTAGCTGCTGATGAACCAATAGTTGAATTAGAAACTGACAAAGTAAATGTAGAAGTGCCTGCTCCTTCTAATGGTATTTTAGAACAAATATCGGTTAAAGAAGGTGAAACTGTCAATGTTGGAGCATTACTTGGTATGATAAATGGATCTTCCAAGGTAGCTTCAAAAAAAATTTTAGAAGTAAAAGATTATTCACCTCCTAAGAAAAAAACTAAAAATTTAAAAGAGCCTGAGGAAAAACCACTTCAACTTTTTAAAGAGGAAGAAGCTAAACCTTTAGAATCCCAAGAAGAAGAAGAAACACTAATGCTAGATGATCTTCATGAGGAGAAAGAGTTAAAAGAAACAAAAAAAATAGAAACTCAAAAACCATTTGTCTCACCAGCAGCTAGAAAAATGGCTAAAGAAGCTAAAGTAGACCTAAATAATATTCAAGGGTCAGGAAAACATGGGGTTATTTTAAAAGAAGACATTATGAGTTTAATGGGTTCTAAACCGTCTCCTTCCGAAAGAAAAATTAAACACGGCCCAGAAGAAAGAATTAAAATGACAAGGTTGCGACTGACTATAGCTAAAAGACTAAAAGAAGCTCAAGAAAATGCAGCAATGCTAACTACCTTTAATGAAGTAGATATGAGCGAAGTAATTTCAATGCGAAATCAATATAAAGAAGAATTTCAAAAAAAGTATAAAGTAAAACTTGGTTTCATGTCATTTTTTGTTAAAGCTTGTGTTATAGGGTTAAAAAACTTTCCAGCTATTAATGCAGAAATTCAAGATGAAGAAATAGTTTATAAAAATTATTATAATATAAGTATAGCTGTTGGAACTGATAGAGGTTTAGTAGTCCCAGTTCTTAGAGAAACAGACGAAATGTCCTTTGCAGATATTGAGAAAAATATTGGAGATCTGGGGGAAAAGGCACGTAATGGAAAAATTACTATAGATGATTTGCAAGGAGGAACTTTTACTATTACTAATGGGGGGATATATGGCTCTATGTTGTCAACACCAATATTAAATCCACCTCAATCAGCTGTTTTGGGAATGCATAATATAATTGAAAGACCTGTAGTTGTTAATGGAAATGTTGAAGTAAGACCTGTTATGTATCTAGCTTTATCGTATGATCATAGAATAATAGATGGAAAAGAGGCAGTATCATTTCTTAAAATAGTTAAAGAGTCACTAGAACAACCTAAAAGACTATTTTTAAATATTTAATAATGGATAATTTTGATTTAGTAGTAATCGGTGGAGGTCCTGGAGGTTATGTTTGTGCAATAAGGGCTGCTCAACTAGGTTTAAAGACAGCTTGTGTAGAGTCCAGGGGAGCTTTAGGAGGAACTTGTCTAAATATAGGCTGTATTCCCTCAAAAAGTTTACTAAATTTGTCTGAAAATTTTCATAAAGCTAAGAAAGAATTTAACCAACAAGGCATTGAGTTTGAGGGCATCAAGCTAAATATTGAAAAGATGATGTCAAATAAAAATAAATCAATTCAAGTGCTTACCAAAGGAGTAGAATTTTTATTTAAAAAAAATAAAGTTACTTACATAAAAGGTAAAGGAGTGCTAATTTCTAAAAATGATATTGCTGTTTACGATAATAATAAAAAAACAAATTATAAAACAAAGAATATCGTTATTGCCACTGGGTCAGAAGTAGCTTCTCTACCAGGAATAGAAATAGACGAGAAAAATATAATTTCTTCAACAGGGGCTTTATCACTGGATAAAGTACCAAAAAAATTAGCTGTGATAGGAGGAGGTTATATTGGATTAGAAATGGGCTCGGTATGGTCTAGATTAGGTTCAGAAGTTACTGTAATTGAATACCTTGATTTTATAACTCCTGGAATGGACAGAGAAATTTCCAATGAATTCAAAAAGATTTTAATTAAGCAAGGCATTAAATTTAAAATGGGATCAAAAGTTAATTCAGTAAAAAATTCTGGTACGAAGGTACTAATAAATTACACAGAAATTAAAAATTCTAAGAAAGAAACTTTAGAAGTTGATAAGGTTTTAGTTTCAGTTGGACGAAAACCATATACAGAAGGACTTAATCTTGAAAAAGCTGGAGTTAAAAAAGATAATAAAGGAAGAATTGAAGTTAATGAAAAATTACAAACATCAGTTCAAAATATTTATGCTATTGGCGACGTAATAAAAGGACCGATGCTAGCTCATAAAGCTGAAGATGAAGGTATAGCAGTTGCTGAAATTTTAGCAGGTCAAGCAGGGCACGTTAATTATGATGTAATACCAGGAGTAATTTATACCTCTCCAGAAGTAGCTACAGTCGGTAAAACTGAAGAACAACTTAAAGAGGAAAATAGAAACTATAAAGTTGGAAAATTTCCTTTCTTGGCTAATTCTAGAGCAAAAGTTAATAATGAAACAGATGGTTTTGTGAAGATTTTAGCTGATAGTGAGTCAGATAAAGTTTTAGGAGTCCATATTATTGGACCACATTGCGGAGATATGATTGCAGAGATGGCGCTAGCTATGGAGTTTGGTGCAAGTGCTGAAGATATAGCTAGAACCTGCCATGCCCATCCAACTCACACTGAAGCAATAAAAGAGGCTGCTTTAGCTGTTGATAAAAGACCAATTCATTTTTAATTAAAAATAATTCTAATACTATTATTCTATGAAAGCACAAGTTTTGTTGCCAAAAGTTTTTAATTTTCCTTTCACTTATAACTCAAAAATTAAAGGTAAAATTGGAAATTTAGTAGAAGTTCCATTTGGATCAAAAAAAGAAATAGGCGTAATTTGGAAAAATAATTATGTTGAACCAAAAGATATAACAATAAAAGACATCAGTAAAAAAACTGAATATTCGATTGATAAAAAGCTTGTTGATTTTATTGAATGGTTTTCAACATACAATATGGTTCCGATTGGCCTTGTTTTGAAGATGGCAATTGGAAGTTCTAATAAATTTATAAGAATAAAAGACAATTCAATTTTAGTTAAAAAAACTGATAAAAAAAATTATAATTTAAATAAAGAACAGTTATCGGCACTTAAATTTCTTGAAAAGACAAGTAATAAATTTGATGTATCAGTTTTACAAGGTACAACTGGTTCAGGAAAAACTTTAGTTTATTTTGAGAGAATTAAAAAGATTATAAAAAAGAATAATCAAGCGCTGGTTTTATTGCCAGAAATATTTTTAACTAATGATTTTAAATCTAGATTTGAAAATTTTTTTGGATTTGAACCAGCAATTTGGCATTCTAAAATAACACCTAAGCAAAGAAGATTAATTTGGAAAGGAGTGATAAAAAATGATATAAAAATTCTTGTTGGCGCTAGATCTGCATTACTTTTGCCTTTTAAAAAACTTGGAATTATAATTGTAGATGAGGAGCATGACTCCTCTTATAAACAAGATGAAGGAGTGATTTACAATGCGAGAGATATGGCAATTTCAAGGGCGAACTTTGAAAAGATACCTATACATCTGGTTACTTCTGTTCCTTCAATAGAAACTTACAATAACATCCAAAATAAAAAGTATAGACATTTTAAAATTTTTAAAAGATATGATGACTATCCTTTACCAAAGGCAAAAGTAATAAATTTAAATCTAGATAAGATAAAAAACAAATTTATTGCTAATGAGACAATAGAATTAGTTAAAAGATATTTGGATAGAGGTGACCAAGTACTTTTTTTTATAAATAGAAGAGGATTTGCTCCCTATTTAATTTGTAAAAAATGTGGTTTTAAACATATCTGTTCTAATTGTTCACTTTATTTAACATTTCATAAAATAAAAAATAAAGCGATTTGCCATCATTGTTCTTTCGAAAAAGAAATAAAAAAAAAATGTCAATCTAAAGGAAACTGTGAATTTATCATGTATGGTCCTGGTGTTGAAAAAATATTTGAAGAAATAAAAGAGGTATTTCCCAATAAAAAAATTAATATATTTTCAAGCGATTATTTAAAAACAAAAGAGGAAACAAAAGATTTATTTAAAAAAATCTTAGATAATGAAATAGATATTTTAATTGGTACCCAAATGATTTCAAAAGGGTTCAATTTTCCAAAATTAAACTGTATTGTTGTAATTGATGCAGATTTTTCAGGTAGAGGCTATGATTTAAGATCAACAGAAAAAAACATTCAACTATATCATCAGTTAAGTGGGAGAGCTGGGAGGTTTAGCTCAGAGTCTTTAATAATTTATCAAACATTAACTCCTTACCATACAACTCTTAATGATTTGATAAAAAACAAATCAGAAGAACTTCTTAAGAATGAACTTTTATTGAGAGAAAAAAATAAATTACCTCCATTTAAAAGATTGATTGCTTTAATCATATCCTCAAAAGATCGAAGCTTAAGTTTGCAAGGGGCTAAAGAAATTAAAGTTAAATTAAATCAAATAAATGATTTGGAGGTTTTGGGCCCTGTTGACTCACCACTGTTGAAAATTAAAAAAAATTTTCGATCAAGGCTATTAGTTAAGTTTGATAATCAAATTTTTATGCAAAAAAAAATAAAAAAAGTACTAAATGGGCTTAAAATCTCACAAAAAATTAAACTTACGGTTGATGTAGATCCGATCAACTTTGCTTAAGTTCAA